>Ga0105047_10000173_pt1 | contig 96545 bp, 78 predicted proteins | sample MAT04_FD_78384 | JGI IMG/M metagenome (GOLD analysis project Ga0105047, IMG submission 78384) | Freshwater microbial communities from Lake Fryxell liftoff mats and glacier meltwater in Antarctica - MAT-04 (megahit assembly) | ecosystem: Environmental > Aquatic > Freshwater > Ice > Liftoff... | reverse complement strand
GTAAACATATTCATCACTTTTCGGGGAAGATTCGAGAAATCTTGACATCCATCCAACTGTTCAAATTATATCAGAACCACGCGCCAAACTACAATGAATACCATGGCAATGCCCACGTTTTCTCAGGATGTGTCAAGGAACCATTTTATTTAATAGCAAAAATTTCTCAATGGTTCGCCTTGAAGGTGATTGCTTTCATTTGCGCCACAAAGTAAACAGGGAAGCGTCCCTGGTTACCGTTAACAGCTGGGTTGCGAAAATTCGCGGTGTCCTACTCAATTAAAGATTGACTATTCAGACCGTTATATACACCCCGTGCGACGCACTCTTGATCTTCCCCTCCTGTTTCAACCTATGAACGATCCCGTACAGTTTACTCTTTGGATAGCCGGTCTTTGTTACCAGGTCGGTGATGGTGACTCCGGAGGTCGCGGCGGCAATGATTGCCGCGACACGGGCGGTGGCTGTTGATGGTGATTTTGGAATATTATTATGCTTGGCGGGTGCATGAACGGGTTGGGCAATCTTTCTTGTTGCGGCTTTCCCCTTCAATGCCTTTGGCTCTTCGGTGGAAAAGTCCGGTTTAAGATCCATATCGATTCCGAAGAGATCCGCTAGATCGGCATCGTCAATAACCTTGGCGGTTTTCTTTCTGGTCTTGTTCAGCAACTCATCGGTCGAACCTTGTAGCGCATCGGCAAGCAGATCTCCGGTATCCACCCCCCGCAACGTAAAGAATAATGAGGGATCTTCATCAAACCTGGCACCGATGCCATACAGCGCGGCTGCCACATGTTTGCACATCGAGGCACTGTCAGGACAACTGCAATGAAAACGGATGTCCTTCGGAGATGGAAATAGTCCTTGATCCTGAGTGAAAAAAATTTCCGCCAGGGTCTTGGGAAACTTGCCGGCGAGCAAGTCCTGCAATGACTTCAAATGACCTTGGCACTGTTTTTTGATTGTTTGCCATTGGTTCGCGGAAACCGGCTGGATGGTAATTGTTACCTCATAGGGATCGGCTTCCGAGCCCATTACCAGGGCAGTCACCTTACCGGGGGTGATTTTCAAGTCGAGTACCGCCCCGTGCCGGAGATAGCTTCTGCCTCGACCGATGCGGTTGTCATAATCGGCATATCGTTCCAGATTATCATTCCAACTTTTTGCCCACCAGGTCCGTGCCAGGCTGCTGCCGGTAAGAATAACCGGTCTGATGTCCGGCATCTTTTTTCTCAGCTGCTTCAGTTTTTTTTCTGCTTTGGCCATTTTTTGGCCAACAGACACATATTTTGGATATCCCCCGTAGCTCATACCTTCGCCCCAATATTTATTATGGTTGCAAGGAAAAGAGAGCAAACAGCTGGTCATTGCTCATTTCGGTAATCCAGTTCTCGCCGGACGCGGCGACAACCTCCCCTGCGAGCTGTGATTTGGCGGTCAGCATCTCATCGATTTTTTCTTCCACCGTGCCCTTGGTCAGGAACTTATGGACCATGACATTCTTTTTCTGGCCGATACGAAAGGCTCTGTCGGTGGCCTGATTTTCCACCGCCGGGTTCCACCACCGGTCAAAATGAATGACATGGTTTGCGGCGGTCAGGTTGAGTCCAACTCCTCCGGCCCTGAGTGATAAAACAAAGTATGGAACATATTCATGTCCCTGAAATTTTTCAATGAGATTTTTTCTCTTACCGACCGGAATGCTGCCATGCAGAACCAAGCCTTGTCGTTTGAAAATAGTTGCCAGGAACCGGGACAAGGGCTCGGTCATTTCTTTAAATTGGGTGAAGACCAGCACTTTTTCTCTTTTTTCGTGGATGATCTCGCAAATTTCCCGCAGCCTGGCAAACTTGCCGCTATCGGATTCCGCAAACAGCTCCTGGCCAAGATATTGGGCCGGATGGTTGCAGAGCTGCTTGAACTTCATAAGCGCTGACAAAATGACATCTTTTCTCTGTATCCCCTCAGCGTTTTCTATGATCTCCCTGAGACCAGCGACCATTTCACCATAAAGTACGGTCTGCTTTTTGCTCATGGCCGCCCAGGTCTTTACCTCTACCTTGTCGGGAAGATCGGAAATAATCGACTTATCGGTCTTCAACCGCCGGAGAATGAACGGGCTGACCACTTTTCTTAGCCCAGCGTAGCCATTTGGCTCATCGGCCAAGCCTTTTGTGAAGGTGCTGAATTCCTTGGCATTGCCGAGTAATCCCGGATTGAGGAAGTCGAAAAGACTCCACAGGTCGGACAGCCTGTTTTCGACCGGTGTGCCGGTCATGGCAATTCTATTGATCGCGGTCAATTTTTTGATAGCCTTAGTCTGCTTGGTCCCCGGGTTTTTAATGGCCTGCGCTTCATCAAGAATAATATAATGCCAGGAAGCATCCTGAATCCATGCATAGCGTTGGGTCAGGGCGTAGGTGGTGATGACCAGATCGAGCTCGGCGAGTTGCTCTGGACCAAGTTCAGGAACCTTGCCCGGTTTATGCAGGTCGGGGTGGACGGCAAGATATTTAAGATCTGGAAAAAACTCCTCTATTTCATTCATCCAGTTGGACAGAAGCGACGCAGGAATAACCAGAAGCGAGGCCCCGGGAGATTTCCCGGTTTTCTTCTTTTCCTTTTTCAGGGCATTGAGAAAGGCGAGGAGCTGCACGGTCTTGCCGAGCCCCATGTCGTCGGCCAGACAGGCACCGAACTGCAAGGTATGCAGGTAGTGCAGCCATTGCAGGCCATCCTGCTGATAGCCCCGAAGTTTGGCTGTAAATGATCTATCGGTTTTGACGGTGCTGATTCCCGCAGGACGATGGAGTTTGGCAATAACCGTTTGCAGCCATTGGCCATTGGAGACCCCGGTAAGCATGTCGCCATCACCGGGACCGAGAAGTGCCTGCGGGTTCATGGAGAAACGCATGGCATCGAGAAAACTGATTCCCTCTTCGGAGTTCAGTTCCCGAGCCTTTTCATAGGCGGCAAGCGTCTGCTGCAGTTTTTCCGAATCGACCGCCACCCACTTGTTTTTTAAGAAGGCCAGGCCCTCCGATTGCTGGAGAAGATGACGGGCTTCCTCCTCGGAGATTTCCGTATCGCCAAGCATAAGCCGGGGACGGAAATCAAGTAGCGCTGCCATGCCGACCGTAGCCGGAGGTTTTTCACCGATGCTTATGTGAATACCAATACCCACGGCCTTACCCTTCCACCAGTTCGGGATGCGGCAGAGAATACCGGCTTCTTGGCAAAGCGGTATTTCTTGCAAAAAGGCAAATGCCTCTTGCGCCGACCAGGAGAGCGGATGAAACAACTCACCGGAGTTCAGGAGGTTCGCCAGCAAGTCACTCCGCCGTGCCGCTTCGTGGACGGTCACCAGGAGCTGGAGCAATTTTTCCTGGTCGCCCCGGTATTCTTCCAGGGCGTATTTTAGCGGCAGATGTCGTGATTCGCCCTGGTCATTTAAGCGTGTCGAATAGGTGGCGAGAAAGGCAAAAGGCGTGTCGCCTTTGTTATTTTCGACCAGATGGAAATAAATCCGACCGACCAGGTGAATGTCCGGACTGTATTGTTTAATGAATTCAGCAACTGAGCCGTCATAGACTCCTATCTTTTCGGCAAATATCTCGTGCAACCAAGCCCACAGGTCAAGAAACACTTCATCTTTGAGGTACTCCCCGCCGGACATCAGTGGCGCTGTCTCCCGGAAGCGGATGAGATCTTCATCGGCAAAGGGGAACTCCAACGCACCACGACACTTTTCGATGTCTGGGGTGAGGCGGAGTTTCTCGATAAAATAACCGGTAAAGTCACGCCAGAACCCGAGTGAGGGTGACAATGGTTTATGTTTATTGCAAAATCCAAGATAAAAAAGCCAACTGGTTGGGTCAGCGGAATAGTGTGCAAATATTTGGTTTTGCAGCTCTTCGCCCTGCTGGCTGAGCCTTGCGACTGCATCCTCCCATTCAAGCTGGATTGTACCATCCGGCATCACTGCAGCATCAAGTTGTGTGAATGACATTGATTCCTTTCTCACAAGTTGTTTTTAACCTAGGAATTCTTTACAAAATCGAAAAGGGTTTGACCTCGTCATCCGACAGTATTTCTTCAGTCTCGGACTGAGTGCCAAGGTTGTATTTGTCAATTTTCGCGTGCAGGGTCGGCCGGGAAATTCCCAGCAGCTTAGCCGCCCGCGAGCGATTGCCGCCGGTGAGATGCAGCGCCTCGTGAAGTAACAGAGCGGCCACCTGATCGAGACAGACGTCAAACAGTCGTTCTTGCTTTTCAGCCCGGAGCATAGTCTTGATCCATGCTCTGATGGCCTCGGAGGCCGGGAGGGTGCCGTCGCTTGGCCGAACTTCCTGAACTTTCTCGGCAAGGGTAATTTCCTCCGGCTGCAGCGGGGCACCGCGGTTAAAGATCAGGGCCTTCTTCATGGCATTCTGCAGCTCGCGAATATTGCCGGGCCAATCATAGAGTTTGATCTTGGTAAGCGCCGGGTCACTGATCCCCGGATTGATAATGGCCAGTTCCGCCGACAATCTTTTCAGAAGATAATCAACTAGAACGTCAAGATCATCCATACGCGCCCTGAGCGTCGGCATGATCAGGGTCACCACCCGCAGGCGGTAGTAGAGATCCTCCCGGAATCTTCCTTCAGATACTGCCTCCTCGAGATCGCGGTTGGTGGCGGCAATTATCCGCACATCGACGTTAATCGGCTCCTTGCCGCCCAACCTTTCGATGCTGTTTTCTTCGAGCAGGCGGAGAAATTTCGCCTGGATGGAGAGCGGCATATCGCCAATCTCATCAAGGAATACCGTGCCGCCCCTGGCCTGCTCGATCTTGCCGACCCGGCGATGCACCGCTCCGGTGAAGGTGCCCTTTTCGTAGCCGAAGAGTTCGCTTTCCAGCAACGTCTCGGGGATAGCCACACAGTTGATGACGACAAAGGGCTGCTCGGCGCGGCGCGAATGGTTATAGATGGCCCGCGCCGCCAGTTCCTTGCCGGTTCCCGACTCGCCCCTGATGAGCACCGTGGCATCGGTGCCGGATACCCTGCCGATGGCCTTATACACCGCAAGCATCTGGCTGCTGCCGCCGACCAGCGCCTCACGCCCGCCAACCGGCGCACCATCCGGATTGACCTCCACCGGCGACGACATGCAGCGCCCGGCAACCAAGGCCTTTTCGATGAGGAGGAGCATCTCCGGGATATCGAAAGGCTTATAGATATAGTCGTAGGCCCCCTTCTGAATGGCGCCGATCGCCGTATCGGTGGTACCGAAGGCGGTGATGATGATGACCGGCAGCTTAGGGAACAATTGGTGAATCACGGCAAAAACCTCAAGCCCGCTCATATCCGGCAGGCGGATATCGAGAATAACCAGCTCCGGCCCGAAGGTCTTGGCCGTCTCGATCCCCTCTCGCCCGGAGTAGGCATTGGCGATTGTGTACCCTTCCTGCGACAGGATCTTGGCAAAACTTACGCCGAGCTGCCGATCATCATCAATTATCAGGATGCGATTCATGGCCTACTCCCTTTACCGGCAGCTGCAGTATGCATTCAGCACCTCGAACCGGCGCCGCTGTGATGACGAATCTGCCGCGATGTTCCCGGACGATCCGTGAGACAATACTCAGGCCGAGGCCCGAACCTTCTTCTTTCGTGGTAAAAAACGGGGTAGTGACCTTGTCGATGATCGCCGCCGGAATCCCCGGTCCATTATCGCTGACGGTAATAATTGCTATCTCGCCCAGCGCCGGATCAGTGTCGCGCGATTCGACGATGGCGATGTGGCCGCCGCCTTCCATGGCCTCACAGGCGTTGATCAAGAGATTGACCATCGCCTCTTTGATGCGGTCGGCATCAACCCTGACCGGCGGCAGTTCCGGCCGGTGGGTGTAGCGCACCTCGACATTATAGGCCTTCAATCGGTACTCGAGGAGGGTGAGCACCGAATGTATCACATCGCCCAGGCAGCATTCCTCCAGCCGCAGCTTGGGAGGCCTGGCAAATTCAAGAAAATTTTGGACAATCCGGTCTATTCTGGTGATTTCGTCGGAGATTACCTGCAGATCCTCATTTTGCACGGCATCCAAATGCAGGGAGCGGGTCAAGGAAAACATCCGCATCTTGATGGAGGTAAAGGGATTTCTGATAGTGTGCGCCACCCCGGCCGCCAGTTCACCGACCATGGCCATCCGTTCCGCCTGGAGAAGATGCCGGCGACTTTTTGCCAATTCATCACTGGTCTGATCAAACTCACGCATCATGCCCTTTAAGGAATGGGTCAGGGAATCAACCTCATCCCAGTAACTCTCCCGGGGAGCCCCGCCGGTTTTTATGGCCAGTCCACGGATCGGCCTGAGAATATATTTGTAAAGGATGAGCATAAAGAGCATGCAGAGGATGGCGAAGAGAGTAATGGCGCCGAGCTGGGCCATGCGCATTTTTTTGGCAAGAATACTTCCGGCATTTTGCGTCTCGTCAATACGCCGCCATTGATCCTGACTGAATTCACGGCACTGTTCAAGGAGACTGAAAAATATTTCCCGTTGTTTTTCATGCAGGTTGGATATTGAACCAAGCTTACCTGTGTTCTGATAATTTTCGATGGCATCATCTTTGGCGGCGGCATATTCGGCAAATTTCCGAGCAATGTGATGTATCATTTCCTGCTGCTCGGCTTGCAGCTCCGTGGCCCAGGCCACTTCCAGATAACGATTGAAGATCTCGCGCTGCTGACCGAGAGATTTCAGCCACTTGGCATCGCCATCTACAAGATAGTAGGTGAGCAGACCTTTCTGATTGGCAAGAGTCAGCTGCATATCCTGCGCTGTCCGATAGAGGAGAAATTCCTTTTCTACCATGGTGGAAACCATGTTATCCATGCGATAGGTGTACCAGAGCATCCCACCTTCGCCGACCAATACAATGGTGATCATGGCGATGAAGATAGCAATGATTTTTGCCCTGAGACTCAGCGCATTCAGCATAGAAAACCCCTGATTTTATGCTCCCGAAAGGCGACGATCTCAGCGTCGCCCCAGCAGCTCTAAGCCGTTGTCCGGAAATAACGTGGTTAATGGAGTCGTGGAAACGGCATAAGGATCGGTAGCGAAATAATGAAAATAAACATGTTATTTCGTGACGGCTCCTAAAATTCCCTGGAGCAGTTGCAGTGGGCTCGGAGGGCATCCACGAATGATCGCATCGACGGGGATGACATTGGCAACGGCGCCGCAACTGGCATAGGAAACGCCGAATTCTCCGCCATCCGCGGCGCAATCGCCCATACCGATCACCAGTTTCGGGTCGGGGGTGGCATCATAGGTGGTTTTGAGAGCCGCCTGCATATGTCGTGCGACCGGACCGGTGACCAAAAGCAGATCGGCATGGCGCGGCGAGGCGACAAAATGCATACCGAAGCGCTCGATATCGTAAAAACTGTTATTCAAGGCATGCATTTCCAGTTCGCAGCCGTTGCAGGAACCGGCATCAACCATCCTGATCGCCAGGCTTTTGCCGAAGATGCGGGCAATCTCCTTTTGGCAGACCGAGCCGAGTTGCAGCACCGCCTCGTCGTGTACGGGCAATTTCTCCGTCAAACAGCCGGTTTTTAAGATTCTACCAAGAACACTCAACATCGTCTTTCCTCAAAAACTCAAATTATCTTAAGGGCGTCAGGGAACGTATCTTATTCCAATATGCTTTCAAGTTGGTTCGAACGTAGGGTGCACTCTGTGCACCATCCCTGGTTTTATTGGTGCACGGAGTGCACCCTGCGAAAAACAAATGCCATCTTGAATGCAAATGCGAATTATCACAAATCATGGCCGGAATACGACCCGTTTACCGATTTGTTGCATAATGGAAAATCTGGCACAATCACTCCATCCATCATATTCTCAAGCGCCGGCCAAGCCAGCCAGCTGGGATCGCGGGGGAAATACCTGGCTACCCTGCCACCCTCATCGAGGTGCACATAGGCAAGAATTTCGCCGCGCCAGCCCTCAATGAAACCGATACCGCGGCAAGCCCTGTGGACAGAAGGAAACTCCATCTCCACTGCACCAGCCGGTAGTTTTTTCAACATTTCCTCAAGCAGATCAAGAGCCACGAGGATTTCATCGCCGCGTATCCGCAACCGACCGGAGGCGTCTCCTTCCAAACAATGCGGCACGGTGACGACCATGTCGTTATACGGGACATAGGGTGCATCGCGCCGCAGATCCCAACATTCGCCGCTGGCCCTGGCAAGAAAGCCAAGTACCCCGAGGGACCTGGCCTTTTTAAGAGAGAGCACGCCGGTTGTACGCAAGCGATCCTGGAGGGATGGATACTCATAGAGGAGAGGCAGGAATTCCCGCAGCTCGGAGCGCAATTCTTCAAGGCCTTTGTTCAACAATTCGACCTGCCCGGCGTCAAGGTCACGATTCACTCCACCGGGTACAATAACATCCATCAGCAAGCGATGACCGAAGACGGCGCTGTTCTGGCGTTGCCAGATCTCCCGTAAGCGACTGCACTGCACCTGGGCAAAGGTAAAGCCGACGTCGTTACAGCACGCACCGATATCACCAAGGTGATTAGCAACCCGCTCCCGCTCGGCAAGTATCGCCCGCAGCACCAGCGCCCGCCGCGGCAGGGCTATGCCGACAGCCGCTTCACAGGCCTGGCAAGCCGCCCAGGTGTGCGCTACCGTGCTGTCTCCCGAAACGCGCCCGGCAAGGCGGGCAAGCCCCCGGACATCACGTCCCTCCGCACATTTCTCAATGCCTTTGTGCACATAGCCAAGATGTTCTTCAAGGCTGAGGATATCTTCCCCCATGGCCTGAAAACGGAAATGGCCGGGTTCAATAATTCCGGCATGCACCGGCCCGACCGGGATCTCATAGACCCCTTCGCCTTCGACCGGAACAAATGGATATTGACAATCGGCCGGGGTCACCTCCTCCGGTGTTCCAGCGAGCGGGAAGGTTTTCAGCAAGGGATATTGCCCCTCCTGCCAGGCCTGATGGCGCATCCAGCGGCGCTGGTCGGGATGGTCAAAAAAGCGGACGCCGAACATGTCGCGCAGATATCTTTCCGGTCGATTAGCGGCCGGGTAGTAAGGCGTCTGTGAGGGCAGCTCTCCTTGCCGGTCGGCTACGATTGTATGCAGCAGAAGATGGCCATCCCTGCCGGCAAGGGCTGCAAAAATGTCGATCTCCGGCGGACGGTGTTCGCCCCATACGGCACACCAGCGTACACGCTTGGCTGCCGCCACGGCCGCGGCCTTTCCCCAGGAACCAGGATCGATGGTCACAACCTTGGCTGAACCTTGCAGAGTGTTTTCCATCTTTGTCGCTATCCCGGCCTCACCAAGCAATTGTACCAGGGACTCGGCGTCCGGGGAAAGGCGTTGCCAGCCGATATCTGCCTGACTAATCATAGAACCCCCTTGCCGACCAACATAATAGTAGCCTGATTAAGCCATTGCGCCAGCACTGTCGGAATGGCGATACCAAGCCATAGCACCAGGGCCAGATGGATGAAAACCGGCCACATATTGGCAACAATGGGTTCTTGCCCTGCCGGCGGATCACCAAAAACCATGGGCTGAATATTGCGAAACAAGCCGGCGAAAGCCACCGCCAGACCCAAAACCAGGGGTGGCGCCAGCCACGGATAGCTTTTAATGGTGGCGGTAAAGAGGAGAAATTCGCTGGTAAAGACCCCAAAAGGTGGGAAGCCGGCGATGGCACAGGTGCCGATGAGCAGGCCCCAGCCGATAAAGGGCTGGGTACGGATCAAACCGCGTATCTGCAGCATCTTCTGCGTCCCGGCAAGATGCGTGGCGTGGCCGACCGTGATAAAAATTGCCGACTTGGTCAGCGAATGGACAATCATATGCAACAATGCACCAAAGGTGGCTAAGGGGCCGCCGATACCGAAGGCAAAGGTCATAAGGCCCATATGTTCAATCGAAGAATAGCTGAACATCCGTTTGACATCATATTGCCGATGCAGCAAAAGCCCGCCAACGGAGAAGGAAAGCATGCCGAATGCCATCATCAGGTTACCGGCCAGATGGCTGCCCAGGGCCGGGTCGACCAACATTTTAAAGCGGACAATGGCATAGAGAGCAATATTCAGCAACAAGCCCGAGAGAATCGCCGACATCGGTGTCGGTCCTTCTGAGTGGGCATCGGGCAGCCAGTTGTGCAAAGGTACCAGACCAACCTTGGTGCCGTAACCGACAAGAAGAAAAACAAAGGCCAGAGCCAGAACGCCACCATCCATCCGTGCAGCATGTTGTTGCAGCACTGTCCAAAGCAGGCCATCTTCAGCACTGGGGATGATCCGTACCGCCGCAAAATAGACGAGGATGGTGCCGAACAGCGCCTGGGAAATACCGACGCCGCAGATAATAAAATACTTCCACCCGGCCTCAATGGATTCATGGGTGCGATACAGGCTGACGAGGAGTACCGTCGCCAGAGTCGCACCTTCCACCGACACCCAGAGAATCCCGAGATTATTGGTCGACAAGGCCATCAGCATGGTAAAGAGAAAGCCCTGGTACATTGAGTAGTAGAGTCGCATTCTGCCGTCACCGACCCGGCCGATGGCCACTTCATGTTCCATGTAGGGTCCGGAAAATACGGCGGTGGTCATGCCGACAAAGGCATTCAGCAAAATGAGATAGACATTGAAGCCATCGATGTAAAAAAGCTTGTTTACGGAAAGAATCGGCCCCTGCTGGAAAATCTTCATAGCCAGCAGCAGGGCGGTGATAAAGGTTGCCGTACAAAGAAGCAGATTGACGGTTTTAGCTGCTCGCCTATGGCCGATAAAGGCCAGGATGATGCTCCCGGCGAGAGGAAAGAATAAGGTCGCGCCAAGGGCATTCATTTTTCCACCTCGGTGAGATGGTTGAGGCGATCGGTATCGAGACTGCCTATCTCCGAGCGAATATGAAAGAAAAATACCCCGAACAAAATGGCTGCCACCAGCACATCAAAGGCGATTCCCAGCTCAACCACCATCGGCATGCCATGGGTGGACACTACTGCCGCAAAAAACAACCCGTTTTCCATGGACATAAAGCCGACGACCTGGGCAACCGCCTTGCGGCGGGAAATGATCATCAACATCCCTATCAACACCACAGCAAGGGATATGGCAATGGTGTTGCGGGTCGAGAGCAGGGACAACTCGCGGATCGGCAGGGCTACATAGTAGCTGAAGAGCACCAGGCCGGCCGCAAAAAGCATGACCAGCGATGGGTTGCCGATAACCTCCACCTCGCGTCGGATATTTAAGCGAATGACCAAAAGGCGTAATTGTCCGGGAATAAAAAACACCTTGAGAAAAAGGGTCAAGGCTGCGGAGATAAGCAGGTGATATTTGCCGGCGATAAAGGCCATGAGCACGGTTGCCAAAAATATCAATAATCCCTGCAGGGCAAAGGTATTGATGAGGCTATCAAGTCGAACCTGGGCCAGGAGGAGGAAGGAAGATAACAAGATTAAGGCCGCAAGCGTAAGCACCACCTGCTCGGGCAGGGTTAAGGAGGCTATCAGCATCTCACTGCACCTCAAGAATTATATGGCTCATCATGCCAAGGAGGCTGAGGATAAAGGCCAGTCCCAGATATTGCGGCGCCCGGAACAACCGCATCTTCGCCTGGATGGTCTCGGAAACGGCTAGGATCAGGCCCCAAAGCAGGAGTTTAGCGGTGACAATCAGGGTAGCGAAGGCCAGATCAATGGGAACAAGAGTCAGGGCAATCCCCCACGGAACTATCAAATTAACGATGAGGAGCGAATAGAGGGAGAGCTTCAGCATGGAGGCCCATTCCATCAAAGCAAGATGGCGACCGCTGTATTCAAGAATCATTGCCTCATGGATCATGGTCAGCTCAAGGTGTGTTGCCGGATTGTCGATGGGGATACGCCCGGTTTCGGCAATTGCTACGAGGATCAGGCCCATCGACGAGAAGATGAGCGAGGGATACAAGGTAAAATCCCGCTGGGCAAGGTTGGCTATGACCGTCGACAGGTTGGTACTTGATACATTCATGGCGAGGGTGAAAAAGGCCATGAGCAGGGCCGGTTCGGCAAGAGAAGATATCGTCACTTCCCGGGAAGCCCCCATGCCGCCGAATGCTGTACCTACATCCATGCCGGCAAGAGAGAGAAAAAATCGTCCAAGCGCCAAAAAGCCGACCAGGGCGATAACGTCGGCCAGGGCAGCAACCGGCAACTCAACGGTTATTACCGGAACAATCGAAACCGCGAGGATGGTGACACTGAAGACAATATAGGGAGCGACGCGAAAGATCGGTGACGCCGTATCCGCCAGCACCACGTGTTTGCGGGATAGCCGCAGCAGATCGCGATAAGGTTGCCAGGGCGGTGGCCCCTTTCTGTTCTGCAAGCGGCATTTCAACCATTTGACCCATCCCGCCAGCAGCGGGGCGGCCAGGACGACACAGAGAGTTTTTACAATCACCCAGAACCAGCCGGTCATACGATCACCCAGAGGAGAAATAATAAGGTGAAAAAGGAGTAACAGAGATAGACACGAAGGTTCCCGCCCTGGATATGCGAGGTCCTTTCGGCTATTTTCAGCATGAGTTTGCCAATGGGAACGTAGAGCAAGAGCCACAGCCGGTCGTCTATTCTGAGAATGTAGCGCGATCTTTTGCCAAGACCCGCCGGTTCGACCTTTTCAACGATCAACCAGACAAAGGAAAAGATACGGCGGATCGGCATGGCAAACGCCGAGGCGGTGTATTGCATACGCGCATTCAGCGGCCCGAAACCACAATCCCAGGCCGGGGCAATACGGATGCGATTGTCACGCCGAAGCGGATGGAGAAGCACAAAGACAATCAACCAACTGACGAGAATCCCGAAGAAAACCGCAGGAGCACCATAGGAAGCGGTCTCGGCGCTCACCGGAGTCAGCCACAACCACCCCTTGTCGGTGGCACTCGACAAACCCACACCGATAAGGCCTTCCGGAATGCCATTCAGGGCGCGAACGGTCCAGGCCGGAAATATGCCAAAACCAAGACAGCAGACGGCAAGGAGTATCTGGCCAAGTTGCATGCCAAAGGAGGGATCTGTCGCCTCTTCAATTTCCGGAGTGCGAGGGCGCCCGAGAAAAACTATACCGTAGACTTTTACGAAACAGGCAGCCGCCATCGCTCCGGTCAAAGCCAGCATAGCCGCGGCCACAGGAATCATCGCCCCGAGAATGCCGCTTTTCAGGATCGGTCCCTGCAAGGCGGCCTGAAAGGTCAGCCACTCCGAGACAAAGCCGTTAAATGGCGGCAGGGCGGAGATACTGATACAGCCGATCAAAAAGCAGGTGGCGGTGACCGGCATTTTTTTGATCAGTCCGCCCATCTTTTCCATGTCATGCTGCCGGCTCTGCTGCAGGATGGCACCGGCACCGAAAAAGAGCAGGCTCTTGAAAAGGGCGTGGTTCAAACAATGATACAGGGCGGCTATGAGAGCCAAGGCGGCAATTTCCAGGTGCTGGGTGGCATAAAAAATCATCGACAGGCCAAGGCCTATGTAGATAATGCCGATATTCTCGACACTGTGATAGGCCAGAAGACGTTTGAGATCATGCTGCATCAAGGCGTACAATACCCCCAAAACGGCTGAGGCCGAGCCGACCAAAAGGACAACAACCCCCCACTGCCAGGTAATGCCACCCAACAGGCCAAAAACAAAGCGAATAAACCCATAAACGGCAACCTTGAGCATGACCCCGGACATCAATGCCGAGATGTGGGACGGCGCCACCGGATGGGCGAGCGGCAGCCAGACATGCAGAGGGACAATACCTGCCTTTAAGCCAAAGCCGATAAAGGCAAAGGTGAAGGCAATGGTCGCCCAGGTCGGGCTGAGTGTGGCAGCCTTCATGGCAGCAAAACTAAAACCGTCGGAGAAACCGGCGAGAACACCGTAGGCAAGAAATAAAAATGCGCCACCCACCACCGCCATGAGCAGGTAGATAAAGGCCGCATGGCGATTTTCCGGGCGCTGATGTTGAAAAACGACAAGGAAGTAACTGGCAACGGACATCAACTCCCAGGCGAGCATAAAGGAGAAGGCATCGGCGGCCAACAGTACCAAAAACATGCCACCGACAAACAGTCCTGTGAACACTGTCAGGGGACCGATACCCAGTTGCCCGTCGATATATTCCCGAATATAGGCGGGACCATAACAGGCGGCGATAAAGGTTACCAATCCGACGATGAAGAGGAAAAAACCGGCAAGCGGGTCAAGGCACAAAGAGATATGCAACCAAGGCAGCCCGATGGGCAGGACCACCTGCTCGCTTGTCCGCAGCAGCAAAGCCATTCCTCCGCCCCAGGAAGCCGCCAGGCCGGAAATCCCGAGCAGCAAAAAGGACAACCAACTTTGGAGGTACGGTAGGCGATAAAAAAACAGCGGCACGATTGCCGACAGCAAGGCCGCCAGCACCGCCGTTTCGGCAATAATCATGGTCATAGCAAAATCCATCATAATTCATTGGAAGGTTGCGCTGCGATCTCTGCCCCAAAGCAAAAAGAACTGTCCCCACCACAGGAGGCAATCCTTCTTAAAGGTTGGTATAGCTCGGGGAGAAATGCAAGTCAACAACCTTCGTCGTCGAGAATGCTCGTCAGGGGGCTTCCGGGGAAGAACCGTCCCGGCCGTAATTCATCAGGGCAACGAACAGATCATCCTGGAGCAAAGGATAGATATCGCCATAGCAGCGCCCATGCCGTTTCCAGCAGGCCTGCCATGGCACAAAATAGCTTTCCTTCCTGCCCCGGAAACCTTTCATATCAATGTCCAGTCCGGCAACACAGAGGAGATTACGAAGATCATTCGGACCGGTAGCAGTAAACATCTCGCGTTCCCTGGCAAAGTTTTTTTGCAGATAAACGAGGGTGGCAGCGAGATGCGGTGTCCTGTGGCTGACAATCCAGGGTATCATCGGCCGGAGTAATGGCGAAAAGGGGCTACGGATCGGCTCCGATGGCTCGATAAACTGAAACAACTCTGGGGAAAGAAATTCGCCGATCGGTGTTGTTCTGCCGGTTTTCAACGGAAAATTTTCGGCATCCATCACCTGGCGAAAATGCGCCGCGACAGAAAAAGAGAGCAGCGATCCGGAGTTATCAAGGGGCTGAAAAAGGCCGTCGGCATTGGCCTCGGCAATTTCTTCAATTTTTATTTTCAGGGTAGTGGCCGGCGATTCTTCCTTGTTACTAACCAGGAAATCCGGAAGGGTAAGAAGGACTCTCCCGGCATTGTCGAAACTCAAATGAATATGGCTTTGGGCGAATTGATACTGGCGCAGATACGGCAGGATAAAATCTGCCGGTGTTTCTTCGGTTTGCCCTTCATGATTTTCTCGAAGATACTGTTCCGGCAAGCCACTGTAGCCGCCCCAGTTCTGCTCATATGGAACTTTGCTGGACAGGACCACGATGGCGTCCGGTCCTTGAATTTCACCATCGATCCCCGGCAAAGACCCATTCGCAAAGTTGCTCACACTCCCATCGGCGGCCACTAATTTAGCCGATTTTGTAATATTGGGATTATTGAAACCAAGGGAGAGACAAAGCTTTTTCAAGCGGGGGAGAAAATCGTAGGCGGGAATCAATCGTCCGCGGATTTTGCAGGAAGGTATTTGAGGCACTGGTTCAGACGCAATCGACTTCATCGTTCATAACCTTAAGAAGGTTTACCCAACATACAAAGAGGTAGCAGGCCGTTGTCACTCTTTTCCTTGAGCAACTTTGAGGCCATCTCGATCACCTCGCATCTAATTTCAATAATTATTCATGAATTCGAAGAGATATTGGACAATCACAGAAAAGACGTTTGAAATCGAGATGCGGCTACCCGATGCGCATCGGTATCGATTGGCTGTCGCAAGACACTGGAAAAAGCCAATATCATTTTGTAATTACGGCAATTTATGCTGTGTGTAAAAATTGTTATTGATTTCACTAAGAACAAAGAGAATGGCGACAAAAGGTGACAGACCCCGGATAACCGGAGAGCTGATGTCCGAATTCTTGATCGGCTGGGAGTAAACGGAAATGATTTAATTGTATACAATTCCCCCGGGCTATATGATACACTTGCAGAAATTCTTCATTTTTTCACTTTCACTCCAAGGAGAGCAACCGATGCATACCATGAAGGCGCTGGTCAAGGCAAAGAGGGAAGAGGGTCTCTGGCTGGAGGAAATACCGATCCCCATACCCGGCAAAAATGAAGTGGTGATCAAGATTCTCCGCACTGCCATCTGCGGCACCGATGTCCATATCTTCAACTGGGATGCCTGGGCGCAGCAGACCATCCCGGTGCCGATGCCGATCGGCCATGAATTTGTCGGCGTAATCGACTCGGTTGGCGACAATGTTCACGATTTCAAGCCGGACGACCTGGTCTCCGGTGAGGGCCATCTGGTCTGCGGCCACTGCCGTAACTGCCTAGCCGGTCGCCGCCACCTGTGCATGCATACCAGCGGCGTCGGCGTCAATCGCCAAGGCGCCTATGCGGAGTATCTTGCTCTTCCGGTCACCAACGTCTGGGTATGCGACCCGGCCATCCCCCTCGATATCTTGGCCTGTTTCGACCCGCTCGGCAATGCCGTACACACCGCCCTCTCCTTTGATATCCTCGGCGAAGACGTCCTCATCACCGGCGCCGGACCCATCGGCTGCATGGCCGCAGCCATCGCCAAACACGGCGGAGCGCGGCATGTGGTGATCACCGACGTCAACCCCTACCGTCTGAGCCTTGCGGCAAAAGTCGGCGCCACTCGAACCGTCGATGTCAGCCACGAAAAGCTGGCCGAGGTGCAGAAAGAGCTGGGGATGAAGGAGGGCTTCGACGTAGCCATGGAGATGTCCGGCAACCCCTCGGCGCTGCAGGCGATCCTCGACAACCTTTGTCACGGCGGCAAGATCGCCATGCTCGGCATCATGCCCGGCGCGACCGCCATCGACTGGAACAAGGTGATTTTCAACGGCCTCACCCTCAAGGGTATCTACGGCCGGGAAATGTACGAAACCTGGTATAAAATGACCGCGATGCTCCAAACCGGCCTCGACATCACCCCGCTTATCACCCATCGCTTTCACTACAGCGATTTTGCCGAGGCCTTTGCGGTCATGCGCTCCGGTCAATCGGGCAAGGTCATTCTCAACTGGGCCGAGAGGCAATAAGATGCCACCGACACGACTCGACCAGGCGCTGCAGGCAGAACTGAAGATCTTACAGGAAGAGGGCCGCGCCAAACCACCGGAGCGGATCATCACCGCCTACCACCCCCCGGGAAACGGTTTGGGACCGCGCTATTCCCTGAAGGGCGAGGAGCAGCGTTTTCTGCGCATGAACTCGAACTCCTACCTGTCGCTCTCGAACCACCCGTTGCTTATCGCCACAGCCGACAACGCCACCCGCGCCTGCGGCGTCGGCCCCGGTGCGGTGCGTTTTATCGACGGCACCTACAGTTTTCATGTTGCCCTGGAAGAACGCATCGCCCGCTTTGTCGGCAAGGAAGCGGCGAAGATCTTTAATTCCGCCTACACCGCCAACTGCGGTTTGGCTCTCACCATCGGCGGCAAAACGACGCAGTGGATCGGCGACCAACTCAACCATAACTCAATCATCCGCGGCATGCGTATTGCCGGGGTACCGAGCAGCAACAAGGGCATCTATGCTCATAACGACATGGACGACCTGCAAAAGTGCCTGAAATCAGTCGGCGAGGGTATTGAACGGGTCGTGGTGATCTTTGATGGCATCTTCAGTATGCGCGGCGACCATGCGCCCATCGACAAGATACTGGCAATTACTGACTGCTACAGCGAAAAATTTGTCGACGGGGTTATCACCGTCGTCGACGATTCACACGGTATCGGCGCCTATGGCGCCACCGGCCGGGGCACCCCGGAATTCTGCGGCAGAACTCCGGACATCATCATCGGCACCTTCGGCAAGGCCTTCGGGGTGAACGGCGGATTTATCGCCGGCAGCGGCACAGTCGTCGAAGCGGTCCGGCAAAGGGCCGACACCTATATCTACACCAATCCGCTGAGCGTTGCCGACTGCGCCGCGGCGACCACGGCACTTGACATCTGCGACAGCGCCGAGGGTTTGCAGCGGCTGGACAACCTGCGGCATCGCACCCGACAATTCCGCGAAGGCTTGAAAAAGCTGGGTTTCGAAACAATCCCCGGCCCGCACCCGGTGGTGCCGCTCCTCGTCCGAGACACGACCAAAACCCATGCCCTGGTTAAACGTCTTTTTGCGGCCGGTATCCTGGTGGTGGGACTGACCTTCCCGGTAGTGCCGAAGGGTGATGAAACCATCCGTTTCCAGGTCAACGCCGCCCATACCGAGGCCGACATAAACCTGGTGTTGGAGGTCCTGGCCATGGCTAAGTGACCGGCTGCAACCCAAGAAACCGTAATGAATATTCGAGGAAAAATCATGACAAAGACCCGCTCGATTGCCGACATCGTCACCAGCATTGCCACCCGAGAAGGGGCCGGCGTGCACCTTAAAAGGGCCTTTGGTTTTCATAACCCCGAGAAAAACGACCCCTTCCTCCTCTTTGACGACTTTCGCTCCGACACCCCAGCCCACTATCTCCAGGGCTTCCCCTGGCATCCGCACCGCGGCATCGAGACCATCACCTATATGCTCAAGGGCGAGGTCGAGCACGGTGACAGCCTGGGCAACAGCGGAGTTATTTCCGGCGGTGACGTGCAATGGATGACGGCGGGCGGCGGCATCATCCACCAGGAGATGCCGAAAGGTGACAAAAACGGCGCGATGCATGGCTTTCAGCTGTGGCTCAATCTTCCAGCCAGGGAAAAGATGTGCCCTCCCCGCTACCGAGGCATCACCCCAAAAGAAATCCCTGAGATAAAAATGACATCCGGGGCCAGCGTCAAGATCATCTGCGGCTGGATCGGTGACACTGTCGGCCCGGTCACCGACATCAGCACCGACCCCGAATATTTCGACATCACCCTGCCCGCCGGTGGCCACCTCACCCACCCGACGCACACAGGGTATACCGCCATGGCCTATGTGATCGGTGGCTCCGGCCGCTTTGCCCCGGACGCTCCTGCGGAGTGCGGCAACACTACACTGATTATGTTCTCCGATGGTGACGAAGTCAGCATCACCGCCGGCAAACAGGACCTCCGCTTCCTCTTCATGGCCGGCAAACCCCTGCGCGAACCCATAGCATGGCAAGGCCCGATCGTCATGAACACTGAAGAGGAACTGGCTCAAGCCTTTCGGGAATATCGGAATGGTACCTTTCTTGATTGCCGATAGAGTGCCCTTGGATGCAAGGGCAAATCACCGAGCCTCTCTTTGGCAAAGAACCGCCTTGATGGTCTTAAAAACAATTAGAAAATCAAGGGCAATGGAAAATACTTTAAATTTCTACCAAAACGCCAGCTTAACCCAAGTCTCGAACTGCGCCCTCATTGGGGATGAATAGCGAGCTGGTCGGCGCTTTGCACGCCTCTAGAATCGAAATCCATGCCTTGGCAGTGTTGTGGGTTATGCCATAATCATTTGCCAGGGAGGAAAGATTAACCCAACTTTGTAACACTCTGGAGCAAAGTGATGCAAATACAGTATGTTGAGCGATTCGATAATGTCATTATGGCACTGCTTTACTGGAAAAGGTGCTTGCCGGTGAAGGTCCATTGAAGGAAAGAAAGGCTGCCACAACGCTGCAGAGTTGGAAACAGTAAAGACCGGAAGACAAGCCCGAAGACAGCGGGCGGGCAAACCTTTTGTTACATTGTTGTCCAACCTGCCCCCTTTACTTGATGGGGCGGTTTGCATACCGATCCAGCCGATTACTTGCCCAAACAGAATTCTGCAAAGATGACATCGAGAATGTCCTCGGTGGTGGTTTCCCCAACTATTTCCGCCAGCTGATCAAGACAATCCTGGAGATCGACGGCGATAAGGTCATTGGTAAAATGCATTTGCAGGGAGGCAAGAACCCGCTCACACGACTGCTGCGCAGCCATGAGTGCCTGCTTGTGTCGAAAATTGGGAACACATCCGCCCTCCTCCCACTGCTCGCTTCCCGAAGTAACAGCCTTAAACAAAGCCTGTTTCAGCTCATCAATACCCAATTGGTTTTTGGCGGAAATCGCTGTGCAATGACCAATTCCCTTGAGTGTTGAGAGATCAGGGCGATTCTCTCCGCAGATATCGATCTTGTTAATGACCGACAAAAGATGTTTATGCCGCACCTGTTGATAAAGCCCCTGGTCGCCTTCGGTCACTTCCCTGGATCCATCAATGAGAAAGACCACCAAATCAGCCTTATTGATAAGCTCCCTGGCCCGTTGGATGCCGAGTTCCTCAACTTCTCCGGCATTATCCCGGATACCGGCGGTGTCGATAATCCTCACCGGAACGCCGAAAATATCGATAATTTCTTCTATTGAATCCCTAGTGGTGCCGGGAATGGGGGTAACCAGCGCACGTTCCTCTTGGAGGAGGGCATTGAGAAGGCTTGACTTGCCGACATTTGGCAGGCCGGCAATAACAATGGCAGCGCCTTCACGATATAATTTGCCGCGATCAGCGTTGCCGAGGAGATTTTTCAGCGGGGCGGCAACCTCAACAGCCATCTGTTCGATGAGATGCCGATGATCAACGATCTCACCATCCTCGTCAGGGAAATCGATCGCCACCTCAACCAAGGCGCGCATGTGGATGAGACTTTGGCGAATCGGATCGATCTTCCGGTACAGCGCACCGGACAGTTGTTCCTGCGCCAAATCGACTCCTTTTCTGGTTTTCGCAGACAAGATGTCGATGACCGCCTCAGCCTGGGTCAGGTCAATACGACCGTTGAGGAATGCCCGTTTGGTAAATTCGCCGGGGGCGGCAAGAACGGCGCCGCCGGATAAAATGAGCTCAAGGACATTTTGCAGCACGAGAAAACTGCCATGGCAATGAATTTCCACGACATCTTCTCTGGTATAGGTATGGGGAGCGGCCATATACACAGCCAAGACTTCGTCGACGATTTTGCCGCCCGGTGGATGGCAAATATGACCATAATAAAGACGATGACTGACAAAGGAGCAGGCTTGATCTTTAGGGCGAAAGAGCCTTTTTAGAATTTGCAGAGCCAAATTGCCGCTCATGCGAATTATGCCGATGCCGCCCGCACCCGGTGGCGTGGAGATGGCGGCAATGGTTTCTTCACTGGCTGGAAGATTCACCGGCAAGTTTTCCCCCAGCAGATCCCGTTGAGGGCGGTTACCGCGCAGCGATCAAGATTCAGTGGTATTCTTTGGACCATTTTTTCCCTGCCGACCCTTTCCTGAGGATCGCTTACGACCGCCACCCGGGCGATTGCCTTTACCGGGTTTATAGATGAGAATTTTCTTAAACAAGCCATCTCCGACTGAACGGCTACGAATCTCCTTATCCTCTTGAAAGAACATATGAATTATTCTGCGCTCCGCAGGATTGAGTCCCGGCAGGACCTGGGTCTTGCCGTCTTCCTTGACCAGCGCCGCAAGTTCTGCGGCCTTGATCTTCAGCTCCTCCAATCTTTTTTCTCGAAACGCTCCGACATTGATGGAAATTCTCAGCCGTTCCTGCACCTTGCGGCTGACGATCTTACGCAGGATATACTGCAGACTGTCCAGGACTTTTCCTTCCGGTCCGGCAAGATTCTCCTCAAACTCACCGCGCAGGGTACAGATTACCGTCAATCCTGTCGTTTCCACCTCGAGGATTGACGGAAATCCCATCAATTCGACTATGCGGAGCAACTCCTCCTTGACGATCTCGATGCTCTCAGGACTTGCGTCACCTTCCAGTTCAGCTTCGGGCAGGAGTTCATCTTCTTCGTCATCTTCTTCGTCGCGCACCGTCTCAAGACTGGGGGCAGCCTCAGGCAAGTCAACCTCCGGCACCTGCTGTTCTTCTTCTTTGGTGTCGCAAGCAAGAAAAGAATCGATTTCAAAAATCCTTGCCACTTCGCTAATTACAGGTTTCATCTGCACCCGAATATGGGCTTTCTTGCGAATCAGACCAAAGATTCCGGTGGAACCGGTCTCCACCACCTCAATATCGAGATTTTCTTGCGGAACACCAAGGGCCGCACAGGCCTTCTTGATTGTTTCAGAGACATCCTTGCCGTAAAAATCATTTTTTTCTAAAGACATTTATTTACCTTCTTAGAAAATATCTCACTACATTTTCTGCAACTTCATCTGCGTATCATGACCTTCACATATCAGGCGACGACGAGACCGCTTTCTTGCTATCCCGATTGATAAGCACTTGTTGCAAGATGGACAGGAGGTTATTGACAAACCAATAGAGAACAAGCCCCGAAGCAAAATTAAGGAACATGAATGTGAAAATCACCGGCAAGAACATCATTATTTTTGCCTGCGTCGGGTCAGCTGTGGTGGGCGAGAGTTTTTGTTGGAAAAACATTGATGCTCCCATCAGCAAGGTAAGTATCGGCAATCCACCGAGGTAGGGGATATCAAAGCCGAGCCACAAGCGATCGGGAGCTGAAAGATCGGTTATCCACAACAGGAATGGTGCATGTCGCAGTTCAATGCCCATCAGGAGGACCTTGTAGAGTGCAAAAAACACCGGAATCTGCAACACCATTGGCAGACAGCCACCAAGAGGATTAACCTTGTAGGTTTTATAGAGATTCATAACCTCCTGGTTCATCTTGGTCGGATCGCTTTTATACTTTTCCTTGATCTTGACCATCTTTGGTTGCAATTTCTGCATATTTTTCATCGATTTCATGCCCTTCTGGGAAATAGGCCAGAAAACCCCCTTGAAGAGCACAGTGACCAAAATGATGGCCACACCGTAATTATGGAGGTACGTGTAGAACAAGTTAAGCAGCCAAAGCGTCGGTTTGGCAATAATATCGAACCAGCCGAAGTTGATGGATTTATCAAGGTTGTTTCCGAGTTCTTTGAGCAACGTCAGCTTTTTCGGACCGTAAAAGACATTGTACTTATATTCTTTTTCCGTACCCGGCTGGAGGGTATCTTGACTCCCGGTAAGCTGCATTTTCGTCAGATCATCGTTACCCTGCATGGTAAAAGAACCCCCGGAGCCTTCGATCGGCAGCAGTCCACTAAGAAAATAATTACTCTCGTAACCGACCCAATCGATGGTTCCCTGCAGGGTTTTCGGTCCATCTTTGAATTCTTTCGATGGCACTTCATGGAGTTCGCCGTTGACATAAGCGGCCGGACCGGCAAACATAAAATTCTGCGCAGGGCTGTCGGCTCCGAGAAAATTTTTATTGACCAGATGCAATTGCGGAAGCCCCTGAACGAGAGCGGATGAAGTATTTTTTACTTTTACGCTCAGACCGATCAGATAACTGTTGTTGGTAAAACTGTACACCCGCTCAATGGTCAGACCATTGGCCGCCTGGGTGGTCATCCGCAACTCGTTATTGTTCACTTCGCCTGACAGTTTAATGTTTTCTTTATCACTGTCGTAAAGCACTTGTGCCCCAACAACGCTGCCCCAGGAAAACTGGAGTGAGGTCCCCTGGCTCGCATCTGTTTTGACTAGTTGCATCCCCGGCGAATCTTTGGCATGGGTCTCCCTGTAATCTTTTAGGATAAAACTTTTAATTCCGCCGCCATCTTCCGACATGACTGCTGTATACAGGTCGGTTTCAATGGTTATCTCCTTTGGTTTTCGGTCATAGGCCTGAACAGGCGTAACAACCGGAGATGCCGCCACCAATGGTGTGGTCTGCTGCACAACCGCCGGTTTAGCCAACTCGGCAGGCGGCTGTTGAACCGACTGATCGACGCTGGCCGGTTTATCGAAACCGACAAATAAATACTGATAACCAACAAGAATTACAAATGAAATAATGATGGCTAGAAAGGCTCTGTAGTTATCCATTTATACCTACCGTAAAGTATGTCAACACCAGGGGAGTTGTGTTAATGAACCTGAAAATCCGGCAAAAGCCCCGCTTACTGTACCGGATCATAACCGCCTCGGGAAAAAGGATGACAACGGAGGACCCGACGTATGCCGAGAAAAATTCCCCGAATAGCACCATATTTTTCAATTGCCTGAATTGTATATGTGGAACACGTTGGAAAAAAGCGGCAACTTGGCGGCAAAAAGGGTGATATAAAATATTTATACCCTTTTACTAGCCCAACACACGCTGCTTTGAGGAGGTCGCTTCTCATCTTTTCATGCTTCCCGAGAACAACCAATGCGGCACGCAAGAGGGAACACTGCCATGTGGATATCCTTTGGATGTGACCAGGGAAAATCCGGACGAACAGCAAAAACAATATCCATTCCATCTGGATACTGTTCTCGCCATAGCCTGAACGACTCCCGGATTATTCGTTTAAGGCGATTTCTTTGCACCGCACCACGAATATTTCGATGTACACTTATACCTAACCTGCTTGACCCTGCAGTATTCGGCCGACAGATCAAGGTGAAACCAGCACCATGCAAACGCTTTCCGCGACTATAGACCTGCTCAAATTCCCACCCCTTGCGTAAAAGAGTGCTTTTAAGAAGTCGATTGCCGGCCAAGGGTTAAGCCGAAAGCCTTTTGCGACCCCTTGCCCTGCGAGCTTGCAATACCGCCCGACCTCCTCGAGTGCTCATTCTTTCACGGAAACCGTGGGTGCGTTTACGTTTGAGAATACTTGGCTGAAATGTTCGTTTGCTCATTTGTTACTTCCTCATTGGTAATATTTATGGTGAAAACCATGCTTTTTTATGCTTCAACGATCGGAAAACACACTGCTTTGCCATGTTACCGGCACAGCTCTCCAAACCAGGTTTTTCCCGCCCTGGCGATATGGCCATCTGCGGAACGACAAATTACAAGAGAGGAATATTAACCATATATGGTGGGCGGTGTCAAACATTTTTGTCCCGGCCCCCTGCCATATCTTGCGCAAGGACGGCGGCTATGCTATGCTTCTGCCTGCAAAACAAGGTGTTTTTTTTGTATTCCGGTTTTTTCCTTATCCCGATAAACAGGATACTTTCCTCTATGAAATATTTTTTGACAAGACCTCGTTTGTATGGCTGATCCGAAAATACATACTTTTGCCGACATTGATTGGGCCGATCTCCGAGCTCATGCTCTCAAAAAAAAAGCATGGCGTAACAAGGGTGCGAAGGAATGGGATGCAAAGGCCAACTCGTTTGCCACCCGAAATAAAAGTTCGGCGTATATCGATCTCTTCCTCGCCCTGCTACCGCTCGAAACAGGCATGTCCGTGCTTGATGTCGGCTCTGGCCCCGGTACTCTGGCCATCCCAATTGCCGGTAAGGTTGGGTCTGTAACCGCCATCGATTTTTCCAAAGGCATGCTTCAGGTATTGAACGATCTCGCCTTAAAAGAAAAGATCTCTAATATCAAAACCATGCATTGCGCCTGGGAAGATGATTGGCAGGCCAAGGGCCTCCGCCCCCACGACATCGCTATTGCATCGAGAGCGATGGGCGTCGAGAATCTGGAGTCTGCCTTAAAAAAGATTGATAGCTACGCCACACGATATGTTTTTCTCAGCGACAGGGTAGGCTCAACTCCCTTTGATATTGCTGCGTTTGCCGCAATAGGGCGACCTTTTATCGCCGGTCCCGACTATATTTATACCATCAACATCCTGTATACGATGGATATTCACCCGAATATTTCAATGTTGACCCTCGAACGGGAGATGACTTTCAGTTCCATGGAGGAGGCAATCAGGTCGTATAGCTGGATGTTTAATGATATTACAGCCGACGAAACCGTCGCTTTAGAAAACTATCTTCAAAGGCAAATAATCAAAAAAGAGAATAACCAATTGACTCTGCGTCGCGAGTCCCCACCCCGTTGGGCGGTGATCTGGTGGCAAAAATAGTTACCCCGTCATTGATTAAAACAGCAAACATTCGACTTTGACATACCTCCACTCAGCTCCTTAGGGACAGATGATGACTGAAGAATACGATATAGCGGTGATCGGCGCCGGTCATGCCGGTTGTGAAGCTGCCCTGGCGGCTGCCAGAATGGGGTGCAAAACCCTTCTCACGGTCATAAATGCCGATACCATTGGGGCCATGTCGTGCAATCCCGCCATCGGAGGCTTGGCCAAAGGGCATCTGGTCAGGGAAATTGATGCACTTGGCGGGGAAATGGCGCGAAATATCGACGCGACTTCCATTCAGTTTCGTCGGCTCAATACCAGTAAAGGCCCGGCGGTACGATCTTCGCGCGCCCAAGCAGACCGGTTGCTGTATCGGCTGCGCATGAAATCGGTGGTGGAAAACCAGGCAAACCTGACCGTCAAGCAAACGGTGGTCGATGGCCTTCTCGTCCAAGACGGTCAAATCACCGGAATTCTCACCTCCCTCGAAGAGGAAATCCGTACCAAGGCGGTGGTGGTGGCCACCGGAACTTTCCTCAACGGCCTTGTCCACATCGGACTGAAAAACTTCCCGGCCGGGCGGCTCGGTGACGCTCCGGCAAAACAACTCTCCACCTGGTTTAAGGAAAACGGTTTCGCCGTCGGCCGCATGAAAACCGGGACTGTGCCGCGTTTGGCCGCTCATTCGATCGACTACAGTGAACTGGAGATCCAGCGCAGTGACTCTCCTCCGGCACATTTTTCATATTCCTCGAAAGGTGGCTACACCCTGCCGCAACTCCCCTGTCACATTACCTACACTAATGAAAATACCCACGCAATAATCCGGGCCGGCATCGACAAATCTCCAATGTACGCCGGAATAATCAAGGGGATTGGGGCGAGATACTGCCCTTCAGTCGAGGACAAGGTCATGCGTTTTCCGGAAAAGGATCGGCATCAGATTTTTCTCGAACCGGAAGGCCTGGATACCGTCGAGGTCTATCCGAACGGTTTGCCAACCAGCCTGCCGCTTGCTACCCAGACTGCCATGATCCATTCGATCAAGGGATTAGAGAAAGCCCAGATCATCAGACCGGGTTATGCAATTGAATACGACTATATCGACCCGCTGGGCCTGCACCCTTCTCTTGAAACCAAGCAGGTGCGCGGCCTGTTCCTGGCAGGTCAGATCAACGGTACGTCGGGCTATGAAGAAGCCGCCGCCCAGGGGCTCATCGCCGGCATTAATGCGGTTCGCTTCTGCCGCCAGCTGGAACCACTGATCCTTGATCGTTCCCAGGCCTATATCGGGGTGCTTATCGACGATCTGGTCACCTGTGGAACCAAGGAGCCGTATCGGCTCTTCACCTCCCGCGCGGAATATCGGCTGCTTCTGCGTGAAGATAATGCCGATGCCCGACTGACCGCAATCGGCTATGACATCGGCCTGGTTAAAGAACCTGTTTATCAGCAATTCCTCGTTAAACAGCAGGCCTTAGAGAACGGGAAAAATGCCCTTGAGAAAATTGCCATAAGGCCGGCTCCAGCGGTAAACGCGGCGCTGACGGCCCTAGACAGCAGCAGTATCAAACAAAAATGCTCTCTTGCCGACCTATTACGACGACCGGAGTTGTCTATCAACTCATTTCTATCCCTGCCGTTCGAAGCTGAAGAGCGACAGATTCTTGCCAAAATTGTTGCCGGCGGGGTTAAAGAAGAAATTGAACTGCAGATAAAATTCAAAGGATATCTTGATCGGCAGGATGAACAGGTGGCCCGTTTCAAAAGGATGGAAGCCGTTGCTTTGCCCAAGAATATTGATTATCGTTGCCTCTCCGGTTTATCCAATGAGGTTGTCGAGAAACTGACCAGGATTCAGCCGATTTCACTCGGCCAGGCTTCAAGGATTTCAGGAATCACCCCCGCTGCAATCTCAGTACTGCAGGTGCACTTGAAAAAAATGGCTAAAAAACCGTAACTTCCCGATATAACCACACTATGACTTTTCTCACGTTTCCCCGGATCGACCCGATCATTTTCAGCCTTGGTCCGCTGCATATTCGTTGGTACGGGCTGATGTATGTTCTCGGTTTTCTTGCCAGCTATTATCTGGTGCGAAAACAGATCCGTGAACAAAATTTCCGTCAGCTCGAAGAGCAGTTTGAAAACCTCAATATGGTTCTCATTATTGCCGTTGTTGTTGGAGGACGACTGGGCTATGTCCTGTTCTATAATTTTTCATACTATCTCGCCCATCCACTGGAAATTCCAGCCACCTGGAGCGGCGGCATGTCGTTCCACGGGGCATGTCTTGCATTAATAATTGGCGGATGGCTTTTTTGTCGAAGAAAACAGATTGATTTCTGGCAGGCAGCCGATTTTTATACCGCGACCATCCCTATCGGTATTGGACTTGGCAGAATCGGCAATTTCATCAACGGTGAGTTGTATGGTCGCGTCACCAACTTGCCATGGGGCATGGTATTTCCCGATGGTGGACCCTTACCACGCCACCCTTCGCAAATCTACGAATCGTTGCTGGAAGGATTGCTCCTCTTTGTTCTTCTCTGGATCCTGCGCCGCAGACCTTGGCATCACAACAAATATTGGCCACATGGTAGCATTTTTGCGCTCTTTCTTTTCGCCTACGGTTGCATGCGCATCCTCGTTGAAAACTTCCGGGAGCCCGATCCGCAATTAGGGTATTTTCTCGGTTTGTTTACCATGGGGCAATTTCTGAGTGGGACCATGATTGTTGGCGGCTTTCTAGTATGGAGGATCCGCTTGCATTCGCAAAACTGCAGCCCTCATTAACTTCAAGTATCGATAGCGTTGACACTTCCCAGAGGAAACCACACCCTAAAGAAGTTTAATCACCTGCAATCGGTCCCTATCAACCGTTTCTTATTAAAGTACCCCAGGCCTTCAGCACTTCATGAATCTCGCCACCCCTCTCCCCCTGCCTACATCCTGGAAAGAATGTCTTGCCCAAGGCTGGACCGAGATAGACATCTTACTCGTTACCGGTGATGGTTACGTCGACCATCCTTCTTACGGTGTGGCACTTATCGGACGTCTGCTTCTTAGTCATGGTTACCGAGTTGCCATCCTTGCCCAGCCGCGCTTTGATACTTCAGCAGATTTCAAGGCATTCCCGACGCCGTTGCTCTTTTGCGGCATCACCGCCGGAAATCTTGACTCCATTGTCGCAAATTATACCGGCAACGGCAAAGTTCGCGACACCGATGCCTACTCTCCAGGCGGCAATCCCTGGCGCGGTGAGATACACAGCAAATCGCAACGACGACGCCCCGATCGCGCCGGTCTTCTTTATGCAAGCCATGCCCGTTCAGTGTTTCGCGGTGTTCCTATCGTTCTCGGAGGGATAGAAGCCTCTCTTCGAAGGTTTGTGCACTATGATTATAAACAGGAAGGACTCAGATCTTCATTTCTGACCGATGCCAAGGCCGACATTCTCGTCTATGGCATGGGTGAGAAAGCAGTACTGGAAATCGCCGCAAAATGCCGACGCAAAGCGCCACTCTCACACATTGCCGGCACTTGTCAACGACTTACCGACCGGGAACTGGTTACGTTCTATCCCGGCTTCGAGGCAAAAAGCTGCAAAGAATTCCTCGTCCTCCCTTCCTGGGAAGAAATGCTCCTTAAGTTGGATCGATTCCTTGACGCAGAGGTAGAGCTTGATCGACATTCTCGGGCATGCTCCCCGAGAATCATTTTGCAACGCCAGCAAACCCATTGGGTAGTTCAGCATCCAGCCCCTCCGCCTTTGACACCCGAGGAGCTGGATGCACTTTACAGCTTGCCTTTCACGCGCCGGCCCCATCCGCTCGGCCAGGAAATTCCCGCTTATCGAATGATCAGGGATTCGGTGACTATCGTCCGGGGCTGCTCCGGCAACTGTTCCTTTTGCGCCATCACCAGACACCAGGGGCCGGCAATCATTTCGCGCAGCCAGAAATCGATTATCGCAGAATGCCAACGCATTGCACAAATGGGAGATTTTAGAGGAACAATTACTGATCTTGGTGGCCCGACAGCTAATCTTTACGGAACCACTTGTGCTATCGGCTCGTGCAAAAAACGGGATTGCCTTTACCCGAAACTCTGTCCCAACCTCCGAATAAACGAAGAATCCTTCCTATCCCTCCTTAAAGCGGTTTCAGATCTCAATGGCATAAAACATCTTTTTGTCTCGTCCGGATTGCGAATGGAGCTTCTACTGCAAACTCCGCGCTTGCTGGAAACCATCCTCAGATCACACACCCCTGGGGCGTTGAAAATTGCTCCGGAACATAGCGATGATGCCTTACTGCGTCTGATGCACAAGGAACCCCACGCCCTTCTCCATAATTTTGTAAGTAAATGCAGGGAGATAGGGAACAGGATCGGCAAAAATATTGAGCTCACCCCATACATAATCACTTCGCATCCGGGTTCGACTCCAGCGCTGGTCGAAAAATTAGGCAAAGATTTGCAAAGGCTGGGACTGGTGGCAAGGAAATTCCAAGATTTCACCCCAACTCCGGGCACCCTTTCAACCGCCATGTATGTGACAGGGTTGAGGCCGGACACCAAACAAGCAATCGTCGTGCCCCGCAACCACTCAGACCGACAGAAAGAGCGACGTATTCTGGAAGAGAATATGCATCGAAAGGGAACAGGCAAAAAGGATTATAAGCATTTCAAAAAGAAATAACTCGGTCAATCGGTGACCAGCAATTGAAGAAAAACCAATTGATGCCCGAATGTTGCTATTGCTTGCCTGCTAGAACAATAGAACATTTGGTATTTTTTTTCAAATCATTACAAAGATCTTCATCTTTGGACAAGACGTTTCAAAACAATGCTGAGGAACGTTTTTCAGAAATCTTCCGGCGCAAAAGTAACCGCTGAGGTTATGCTTTCACAGTTCATTACAAGCATGAAAAGACGATCAACACCCAGGGCAATACCCGCAGCTTCATCTAATTTTCCAAGATCTTGAAGAAAGCGCTCCGGCATGACGACATTACGGCCGCTAAAGAGATGAATAGCGGCAATTTCTTTTGCAAACCGGCTGCGTTGTTCCTGCTCGTCAGTGAGTTCGGAGAAACCGTTTGCCAATTCGACGCCCTTAATATACAGCTCAAACCGTTCCGCTATGTTTGGACTAGAGGGACTTTTCCGTGCCAAAGAAGCAAGTTGGTGCGGATAGGCATATAAAAATACAGGTGCTTCCCTCCCCAAATGAGGTTCGATATGTTCAGTCAGGATTTCATCAAAGCTGCCGAAGTCGAGAGCCTTTTCCAGAGGGATCGGACTAAATTGGGCAAAAACTTCTGCAACAGTCAACCTCTGCCAATCAGGAGACAAATCGATGCCGGAAAAAAGATCCGGGACAGTTGGAGATCCACAGGTGGCAAAATAATCTTTCAGCGATGCATGAAGATAAAGCAGGAAAGCCTGGCAATCAGCCATCAGCTGGGTGTAATCGCAATCAGTTCTGTACCATTCAAGCATTTGAAATTCTTCGAGATGAAGCCTACCGAGTTCGTCTTTACGAAAGCAGTGACTAATCTGAAAAATATTTTTGCAACCCTGTGCAAGGAGCCTTTTCATGCACAATTCGGGAGAAGTTTGCAGATATTGTCCTTCAGAGGAGATTGGAACAATATTGCTTTCCGGAATAAAGACGGGTTGACGCAGGGGAGTATCAACTTCAAGAAATCCCTGGTCGTGAAAGAATGATCGAATGCAACGAAAAAAGGCTGCACGGGTGTGCAGCCCCTGAATGCTCATCACTGATTTTACTCTTTAACCCGGGTAACATACTGCCCGGTTCGTGTATCAATTTGAATTTTGTCACCCTCCTCAACAAAGGGTGGTACCTGTAACTCATAACCCGTCTGGACGGTAACTGGTTTCGTGTCATTACCGGAGGTGTCACCCTTAGCCCATGGGTCGGCCCTGGTGACTGCCAGATTGACGAAGGTGGGAATAGTAATATCAATGGGTTTACCGTCAAAAAAGAGCACTTCGACATCCATATTTTCCAGGAGGTAGTTAAGATTATCTCCCATCTGGTCCTTGGTCAGGCTGAGCTGTTCATAATTGTCGGTATCCATAAAATGGAACTCTTCACCCTGGTTATAGAGAAACTGCATCTTTCTCTCATCGAGTTCGGCTTTCTCAAACTTGTCGTTGGAACGGTAGGTTTTGACCAGCTGATTACCGGAAATCATATTCCGCATTTTACACCGATAGAGGGCCTGCCCCTTGCCGGGCTTTGAAAATTCGAAATCCGTGACGATATAAGGGTTTCCATCTATCTGAACTTTGAGACCTTTGCGTAAATCAGAGGCACTGAGCATCGTACTTCTCCATATCTTCTTAATCTGAACCGTCTTAGCGGCAAAATACGAACCTCGGCAACACCAAACCGCCCGCCGGACGAAGAATCTGCACTCTCCAGATGAGCTCTATGTACTCAAGGCTTAAAAACCCCATAATATACTTGTCTTCTACTGGATTCTGCAAGCGCAAAAGATCAATTTTGCTGTTTATCAGCCAGGCACTTTTCCCTTTAACCAACTTTTTGTTACATCATTGTTGCAAATTGACTCCTCTCGTATTTTTTCCATGCACCTCCACCAGCTCTGATTATAATGTGCCATTAAACTTAAACGGATGCCGGCAGCCAATCTTCTCTACACACCCCCTTTGTTACCATGAAAACACTCTGGACACCTTGGCGTATTGAACATGTCCTCGGCAATGCCGCAAAAACCGTTGGGTGCATTTTTGAACCGGATGGCCATGATTTCGCGGACAAAAAACAACTCCTCCTGTATCGTGACACCCTGGTCATTGTCCTTCTCAATCGTTTCCCCTACAGCAACGGCCATCTTCTCGTCGCCCCTGCTCGCCACGTTCCTTGTATAACCGAGCTGTCACAACAAGAGAGCACTGCAGTAATAGAAATGATCAAAAAGGCTACGTCTCTTTTGACTAAACATCTTTCCCCAGACGGCTTTAATATAGGCTGCAATATTGGCCCGGTTGCCGGAGCAGGTATTGCAGACCACCTCCATTTCCATATTGTTCCACGCTGGGACGGCGATCATAATTTCATCACAGTTCTTTCCGACATCAGAACTATTCCCGAACATATAGAAGAGACCTTTGACCGCATCTCCTCCGACTTTCTTTCTTTCAACGAAAAAAACTCACCATGGACACCATAACCAAAATCACCCCTATGCTGCAGCAGTACCTCGAAATCAAGGAACAGCATGAAAATGCCATTCTTTTCTACAGGATGGGGGATTTTTACGAGATGTTTTTTGATGACGCCATACTCGCTTCGAAAATTCTCGGGATTACACTCACATCAAGAAACAAAAAAAGTGCTCAAGTCCAAGTTCCGATGTGCGGTATTCCCTACCATGCGGCACAAACCTACCTTGCCAAACTCATTCACGCCGGACAGCGAGTAGCAATATGCGAGCAAACCGAGGATCCAGCTGAAGCCAAAGGCATAGTGAAACGAGAAGTTATTCGAATCATTTCTCCCGGGGTGATTACCGATGATCAATTGCTTGATGGTAAAAGTAATAATTATCTCTGTTCCCTTGTCAGCAACGAGGTCGGTAACAGCCATTCGTATGGTATCAGTTTTCTGGACGTCAGCACGGGAGAATTTTTAATCGGCGAATTCCCCGTTCAACAGGAAAAAACCGAAAATATCTTCGACCAGTTATCCAGACTCACCCCTTCAGAATTGCTCATCTCCTCAAGTGAAATAATCGGTCTCGAAACTTTTCTCAGGCAATTGCAATTCATTCTTCCCGACCTCTGTATTACTGAAAGAAAGAGTTCCATCTACCAAAAAGAAACTTCTCTTGACCTGCTGCATAACCATTTCCAAGTGCTTACCCTTGATGGTTTCGGCTGTGGCCATTTCACTGCAGGTGTACTCGCAGCCGGAGCTCTTCTTGAATATATCGGCGAAACGCAAAAATCGGCGATCCACCATATTGAAAAACTTACACCCATCGATATCGGTTCGATCCTGCATATCGACGACTCATCCCGCCGCAATCTCGAACTAACCCAAACTCTTGCCGGGGGGCATCGGCAGGGTTCTTTACTTTCCGTTCTCGATCATACATGCACACCCATGGGAGCAAGGTTACTAAAGCACAACCTGCTTTTCCCTCTCCAGCAACTTGACCGCATTATCGGTCGGATAAACGCCGTAACGTGCTTTTTCAAAAACAGTTCTTTACGCAAAGAATTGCGAGCTCTGCTTGATAACGTATATGACCTCGAGCGGCTTAACAGCAGGATGATTCTTGGTACCGGCAATGGTCGGGATATGTTGGCAATGAAAAATTCCCTGGCATGCCTTCCAACAGTACTCAATCTCTTGGAAAAATGTGATACCACCCGCCTCATCGCCATACGTCAGCAGCTAGATTGTTTATCCGATTTGCACTCGCTGCTCGAAACTGCAATAAATATTGAAGCTCCGGTCAGTATCCGAGAAGGGTATCTGATCAAACAAGGCTACAATGAAGAATTGGATCAGATTGTTATGCTGCTGCGAGATCAAAAGAAGCTGATACTCGACCTAGAAAATAGAGAGCGGGAAGCCACCGGCATCGGCAAACTGAAAATCGGTTACAACAAGGTTTTTGGTTACTTCATTGAGGTAAGCAAGACCCAGGAGGCGAAAGTGCCGGACTATTATATCCGCAAACAGACTCTGGTAAATGCTGAGCGCTTTATTACCCCTGAACTGAAGGATTTTGAAGACCGTGTCCTTGGAGCAGAAGATCGGCGAATCGATTTGGAATACCAACTTTTTGTTGCTATTCGATTGCGACTTTCCGAGAATTCCAGCCGCATTCAAAAAACTGCCCGCTTTCTTGCCCAGCTAGATTTTCTTTCCACCAGTGCGGAGGTCGCTTATAAGTATAACTATCGTCGTCCGGAAATTTTTGATGGTGACGATATCCATATTATTGAAGGGCGGCATCCGGTTATTGAAAGATCCCTGCCTTCCGGTAAATTTGTACCTAATGATATCCATCTCGACCAACAATCCAATGAGATGCTTATCATTACCGGACCGAATATGGCTGGAAAATCGACAGTACTGCGCCAAACGGCTCTGATCGTTCTCATGGCGCAGATGGGTTGTTATGTTCCGGCAGAAAGTGCCAGTATTGGCATTGTCGATCGGATTTTCACCCGTGTTGGCGCTATGGACAATCTCCGTCGCGGCCAATCGACATTTATGGTTGAAATGAGCGAGACAGCCAACATCCTGAATAATGCTACCGACAGGAGCTTGGTCATTCTCGACGAAATCGGTAGAGGCACCTCAACCTTCGATGGCCTTTCTATCGCATGGGCAGTGGCTGAAGACCTTGTTGAAAAAAACCAAAAAGGTGTGAAGACTCTCTTTGCTACACATTATCATGAGCTCACCGAACTCGCAAAAACTAAGCCGCGGGTTCAGAACTATTCTATCGCCGTTCGTGAATGGCAGGGAAATATCATGTTCCTTCACAAACTGGTAAAAGGGGGAACAAGCAGAAGTTATGGCATCCAGGTCGCAGGTCTCGCAGGTGTTCCTAGTAGCGTTGTTAAAAGAGCCAAGGAAATTCTTAAAAACATTGAACTTGGAAACTTTCAACAATCGGCAGGTCATCCACAAACACTCAAAAAAGATACACCTCCCAGAAAATGTTCTGGGCAGCTTTCTCTCTTTTCCCCTCCAGCAGACCCTATTCGGGAGTACCTTGAAAAGATCAATCTAGATGAATGTTCTCCCTTAGATGCACTGACCTGTCTCTATGCCTTGAAAAATATGTTAACCAACTAAAATAATAACATTATTCCATCTGCTTTCATCAAGCCAGTTGTACCCGGCATGTCCGGTTTTTTCCTCTTTTTGCCCTGAAGTGCAGCAAGAATTTCCCCCCTAGATGATTGCTCTCTCCTTCCGCACCCTGAGCTAGCTGATTACATTGACCTATTTATTTTGCCATGTTTCTATGTTTCCTGTATAATGTCTACTGGTATCAAATAATTATTATATTCTTCTTTTTCGATCAACCATTTCTTTGCAGGAGTGAGATTCTATTCATACAATGATTCGCACCGTCATCATTATTTCACTCTTATTTCTTCCAACCCTGCTGTGCATTCCGGCCAATAGCCAGTTAGCCGATGAGGACCGAGACAAACCACAGCCAATTGGCAGGTTGTACGATGAAGCCAAATTCTACTATAATCAACTGCAAACTAATGCCAAGATTTCAATATCAAGAGACAATTGGCTGAAAGGAACCAGAAATTTTCGCCGTATCTATCTTTCCAACCCTAAATCGGAAATTGCCCCCTCATGCCTTTTTATGCTCGGTCGCATATATGGTGAGATGCACGATCGTTTTCAAAATGCTCTAGACCTTGATGAATCCGTTACCTATTTTGCGGAAATCACCAAACTTTTTCCACAAAATCGTCTTGCAGATGACGCCTTTTTAGCCCTCGGCCAACTGTTCCTGGACAAAAAAAACAACCCTCAACAAGCTGCAAATTATCTAAGCGAGATCGTCACAAACTATCCCAATGGTGACATGCATCCCGATGCTGAAAACCTGCTGAAAGTTCTTTCCCTGGAGCATGATATTGCCCTCCCGAAAATCATGATATCCTCCTCGCGGGATAATAAGCTCAGTTATGTTTTACCTGTCAAATATTGGTCATCAGACAATTACACGCGTGTTGTTATGATGGCATCCGGCCCGGTAAACTATAAAGAAATTCTTCTTGAAGAAACAGAAAACACCCCAAGAAGGCTCTATATAGATTTTAAGAAAAGTTATATAGAGCCTCAATATCGTTCCCCCATACCAATAGAAGACGGACTTCTTAAGCGGATTCGTACTGGCCAATTTTCAGCGGATACTGTTCGTGTAGTACTTGATATTGAATCAATCAGCAGTTACAAAATTTACAGTCTTCCCGATCCTTTTCGTGTAGTCATTGATGTTAGAGGGGAGAAAATCACTAAAGAATCACCAAAACCCTTGGGTGCTTCAATTACCGCCCGAACCGAGAAAAAGCCCGCAAAGCATGCTGAGGTTGAGTCACCGGGCAGTGTTATCGTCTTACGTGATAATAAAAAGGTCGCGGCAAACATAAAACTTTCCTCAGAACCAGCTAAGAGCGAACCGGGCAAGATCGTCGCCGTCCCTGACGTTAAACCTCTTTCTCTGGCGCAGCAGTTAGGTCTCGGGGTTAAAAAGATCGTCCTCGATCCCGGCCATGGAGGCAAAGATCCCGGTGCCATGGCCTTTGGCTTGAAAGAAAAAGACATGGTCCTCGATGTTGCAAAAAGGCTTTCACCTATACTCAAAAAGGAACTTGGTTGCGAAGTTGTTCTCACCAGAAAAGACGACACCTTTATTTCCCTTGAAGAGCGTACTGCCCTCGCCAACACCAATAATGCAGATCTTTTTATTTCACTCCATATCAATGCTCATCCATCAGCAAAGGTGCGGGGCATGGAGACCTACTATCTTAATCTTACTACCAACGCGGAGGCTATGCGCGTTGCCGCCCGAGAAAATGCAACATCAACTCATCAGATGAGCGAACTTCAAGATATACTTTCAGATATCATGAAAAATTCAAAAATCAGTGAATCTTCGCGGCTGGCCCAACAAGTTCACAACTCCATTATTTCAGAGGCTGATAAACGCGGTTTTACTGATATAAAAAATCTTGGGGTGAAACAAGCCCCCTTTTATGTCCTCATTGGAGCTCAAATGCCTGCGATATTGATTGAATTGGCATTTATCAGCAACGAGAAGGACTTAGATAATCTTAAAAACCCAATATTTCTAGAGATGCTTACCAAGGAGATTACTGAAGGTGTCCGAGCCTATGTAAGTGATACTACCGCTCAGTTATAAAAAAATGGGGATAACTCATAAGAAGAGTTATCCCCATTTAATACTTAGCCTCACCCTTTGAGGATGAGGCGTTTGACAGTCAAATAACTAACGCATGCTAGATACTTTCATTCGAGCTATGGCACGCTGCAAGGCAACCTCAGCTCTCTGTCGATTAAAATTCTCAGTTTGTTGAGCCGCTTGAGCCAAGCGCTTTTCAGCTCTTTCTTTTGCTTTAAGTGCTCTTTCCACATCAATTTCACTGCCCTTTTCAGCACTCTCAACGAGGAAGGTAATCTTATTATCTGAAACCTCGCAGAATCCTCCACTGACCATGAGACTTTCTCTTTTGTTGCCATTCTCATAGGTAAGAGTACCAATTTTGATTGTCGACAGAAAGGGTGCATGATTTGCGAGCACACCGAAGTCTCCACCAAATCCAGGTGCATTAACGATGTCTACGTCCTCGTTAACTTTTGCACCAGCTGGAGTTACGACTTCAAGTCTTATCTGTTGTCCCATCGAACTTTCCCCTTAAGCAGATTATTTACCTGCACCCTTGGATTTTGCATCCTTTTCAATAGCTTCTTCTATGGAACCGACCATATAGAATGAGTTCTCATTGAGATCGTCATGTTTTCCTTCAAGTATCTCTTTGAAACCTTGGACTGTATCGGCAACCTTTACGAACTTTCCGGCCATACCTGTGAAAACTTCAGCAACGGTAAAAGGCTGAGAAAGAAATCTCTGGACTTTACGAGCTCTGGAAACGAGCTGCTGATCGTCTTCGGACAACTCATCCATACCGAGTATCGCAATGATATCTTTCAGATCTCTGTATTTTTGTAAAGTAACCTGAACACCACGGGCTACCAAATAATGCTCCTTGCCAATAACATTGGGATCAAGAATCCGTGAGGTAGAATCTAGAGGATCAACTGCTGGATAAATTCCAAGTTCAGCAATCTGCCGGGAAAGAACGACCGTACCATCAAGATGAGCAAAGGTTGTTGCCGGCGCAGGATCTGTCAAGTCATCTGCTGGTACGTAAACACATTGTACTGCAGTAATTGATCCTTTGTTCGTTGAAGTAATACGCTCTTGCAGGGCGCCAAGGTCAGTAGCCAATGTTGGTTGATAACCAACCGCCGAAGGAATTCGACCGAGAAGGGCTGAAACTTCAGAACCAGCCTGGGTAAAACGGAAGATGTTGTCAATAAAGAGAAGGACGTCCTGCCCAGCTTCATCGCGGAAATATTCAGCAGCTGTCAGACCGGTAAGAGCGACACGGGCACGAGCTCCCGGGGGCTCTGTCATCTGCCCGTAAACAAGGGCCGCTTTAGGCAAAACGCCGGATTCCTTCATCTCATGGTACAGATCGTTGCCTTCACGAGTACGTTCACCTACACCGCAAAATACCGATATCCCACCGTGATGCATGGCAATATTGTTTACCATTTCCATCATGATAACCGTTTTGCCGCAGCCTGCACCACCGAACAATCCCATTTTGCCGCCAAGTGGGAACGGTACCAACAGATCAATTACCTTGATCCCCGTGGCAAGAACCCGTACCTCGGTGTTCTGCTCGGTGAAGAGTGGCGCCTCCCGATGGATAGGCATGGTCTTGTTGGAGGAGATTGGACCGAGCCCGTCTACTGGCCTTCCCACTACATTCATGATCCTGCCAAGGGCTGCATCACCTACCGGGATAGTGATCGGCAAGCCTGTATCTTTAACTGCCATTCCCCGGACAAGACCATCGGTCTGATCCATAGCGATGCAGCGACAAGCATTGTCACCAAGATGCTGAGCAACCTCGATTACCAGATTATCCTCTTTATCATTGATGCCGGGATTGGTAACGTAACAGGCATTAAGGATATTAGGGAGTTTGCCGGGCTCGAATTCTACGTCTACAACAGGACCGATTACCTGCGTTATTTTTCCTATTTTTTGTTCACTCATTGGGCCTTACCTCTCCTCAAAAGTCTTGGATTATCTTAGAGATAATAAATTATTTCAGGGCTTCCGCTCCGCCAACTATGTCCATAAGCTCACTTGTTACCGCAGCCTGACGAGCCTTATTGTAAATGATGCTCAGGCTTTTCACCATATCTTTACATGCGTTCGTCGCGTTATCCATTGCTGTCATCCTGGCGGCATGTTCACTTGCCCCTACCTCGAGCATTGCATGATAAATGATGACATTGAGATACAGAGGTTGCAGGACATCCATGATTTCTTCAGTTGAAGGCTCGTAGATGTAATCTCCTGAAAACTTTTTCTCGGTTTCTTCTTCTACTCTAGTCGGTTGCACAGGCAGAAGATGAGAAATTGCCGGAATCTGACTTGCAACTGACTTAAAGTGACCATAGATGACTTCAACTTTGTCAGTTGCACCACTTAAAAAGTGTGAAGCAATATCCGTCGCAATTTCCCTGGCATTATACATCTGGAAATTACTCATGATATCACGGTAACTTTTTCTGACAATGCCGGTTTTTTTTAGAAGCTGACTGCCTTTTTTACCGACACAGACAAAACTCACCTTTTTTCCGGCATTTTCGTACTCTGCCTTCATTTTTACGGCTAGTTTGATGATATTGGCATTAAAAGAGCCACAAAGCCCGCGATCAGAAGTGACGACCACAATCTCAACAGTTTTGACATCACGAATTTCCATTAATGGAAATCCTGTGGTGTTTGCTCCTCCTGAGAGATTGGACATTGTCACATTGAATTTGGAAGCATAAGGCCTAAATGCCTCCATTTTTTCTTGAGCGCCGCGCAGTCTTGCTGCGGCGACCATGTTCATAGCCTTGGTGATCTGGGCGGTCTTTTTAACGCCTGCGATCTTGGTTTTCACTTCTTTTAAACTCGCCATATCTTGACCTATTTGTGATTAGTTAAGACCTTTTGACGCCTTGAAAGTATCACCAAAGCTGGTCAACACCTTGTTGAGCTTCTCCTTAATTGGATCATTGAACATTTTTTCCTTATCAAGATCAGAGAAAATGCTCGGTTCGTTGGACTCAATATAGCTGTAGAGTTCAGTCTCATAGTCAGCCAAGGTGGCAACTGGCAGTTTATCGAGATAGCCATTAGAACCAGCGTAGAGTATTACCACCTGTTTTTCCATCGGCAGTGGCTGATACTGAGGCTGTTTCAAGATCTCAACGAGTCTTTCCCCGCGTGTCAGTTTAGCCTGAGTTCCTGCATCAAGATCAGAGCCGAAAGCTGCGAAAGCTGCAAGCTCACGATACTGTGCAAGATCAAGCCGAAGGGTGCCGGCAACCTGCTTCATAGCCTTAACTTGAGCTGCACCGCCTACCCGCGAAACTGAAAGACCAACGTTAATGGCAGGACGAACACCGGAGAAAAAGAGGTTCGGTTCAAGATACACTTGACCATCGGTGATAGAGATAACATTTGTTGGAATGAAGGCTGAAACGTCACCAGCCTGAGTTTCAATTATCGGGAGTGCAGTGAGAGAACCTGCCCCCAGTGCATCGTTTACTTTAGCTGATCTCTCAAGTAACCGAGAGTGGTTGAAGAAAATATCACCAGGATATGCTTCACGTCCCGGCGGGCGACGGAGAAGAAGAGAAAGTTCGCGGTATGCAACAGCTTGTTTTGAAAGATCATCATAAATGATCAGTGCGTGTTGTCCGTTATCCCTGAAATATTCACCCATGGCACATCCGGCAAAGGGTGCGATATACTGCATTGGTGCAGGATCTGAAGCACAAGCGGAAACAACCGTAGTGTACGCCATTGCCCCATGTTTTTTCAACGCCTCAACAACCAGAGCAACTGTTGACTTCTTTTGTCCAACTGCAACGTAGATGCAATGAATATCGGTGTTTTTCTGAGCAATAATAGCATCAACGCAAAGAGAGGTCTTACCAATCTGACGATCACCGATAACCAGTTCACGCTGTCCTCTTCCGACCGGGGTCATGGCATCAACTGCCTTTGATCCGGTATAACATGGCTCATGAACACCCTTTCTGGAAATAACGCCAGGAGCAAGCCTCTCAATTTTCGAGCTGAGCTCAGATTTGATCGGGCCAAGACCATCGATAGGCTTGCCGAGACCATCAACAACTCGACCTTCCATGGCCGGTCCAACAGGAACTTCGGCAATCTTCCCGGTCCTTTTGACGATGTCACCCTCTTTAATGCCGGAAACATTACCAAGAACAGCACATCCAACGTTGTCCGCCTCAAGATTCAGGGCAAGGCCCATGATGCCACCAGGAAACTCTAAAAGCTCCATGGCCATACAGTTCTGCACGCCATAGACACGGGCGATACCGTCGCCGACTGAGATTACGGTACCGGTCTCGTTAAGATCTATGCTGGTCTCGTATGCCCCAATCTGATCTTTGATAATCTGACTAATTTCTGCGGCTTTGATCTGCATCTATTCTCTCCCCTTAATGGAATCTTTTAAACCTGCAAGTTGCGTCTTTATGCTCCCATCCAGAACCAGATCACCAACTTTGGCTATAATGCCGCCAATGATGGCGGGATCAACACTGGTAGTGAGCTTAACTTTCTTGCCAGTTAACTTTTCTAAAACCTTTTGAACATTTGCTTTTAATGCATCACTCAATTCAACCGCTGAAACAACATTGCCATGGCTGATGTTCTTCGCTCCGTCAACCATTGATTGATATGCTTCAGCAATTTCAGGCAATAATTCAGCACGTTTTTTCCGAACCAAAAGGTTCAAGAAGTTTCCGATGACAATATCCACACCCATTGAGGCCACCATTCCCTGCATAACCTTTTCTTTAACATCAAGAGGATACAGGGGATTGGTGACGGCATCGGAGACTTCCGGGTGTGAAGCATACAAAGCAGCTAAACCCTGCAGAACTTCATTGTACTGATCGTATGTAGCTTGTTCCTGGCCTATGGAGAAAATTGCCTTGGCGTAACGTCGTGCGAGGATTGTCTGTTTCACTGTACTGCCCCCACTTTAGCTAAATAATTATCAATGATCTTCACCTGATCGTCCGCAGTGAGATTGTTTACAATGAGTTTTTCAGCGAGTATTGCAGCCTGGTCAGCGACCTCATTTTTCAAAGTCCTACGAGCCTCAGTGAGTTCATTTTGAATGGCCATTTCGGCTGAACGTTTTATATCATGGGCAGCTTGCTCTGCTTTCGCAATTATTTTAACTTTCTCGATTTCAGCCTGGGCAATAGCTCGGTCGACTATCTTATCAATTTCCGATTCTACCGTTGCAAGTTTGGCTTGAAAGTCATCATACGTTTTCTCTGCGTCGGCTCGTTTCTGTTGTAACTCTTCAATTTCATCTTTTATTTTCCTCTGACGTCCTGCCAGACCTGCGCCAATTGGCTTTGCGGCGAATTTGACGAGAATTATCATAAGCGCAATAAAGTTAACGATCCGCCAACCAAGATCTTTAACTTTTTCGGCCGACAAACTCTTAGAAACCTTGCTTGCACCATGCCCGGCATCGGAGACCACCGACTGATCGGTATCTGACGCATGGCCGACCTTTTCAGCGGCAAATGCCGAGCCACTGAACATGGCAAACAAAAGAGTTAAGGCAAGCAGACTCACAAACTTGGTAATATGCTTCACTCCATTCATAGCTAGAGACTCCTCCCCAGAATTTTACTCGCCATAGCGGTTGCAAATCCATCTAAATTGGATCGCAAGCCGGTTCTGGCGCTCTCGATTTGAGCTCTAAGCTCAGCAAGTTTTGCCTCCTTAGCTGTATCAGCTTCAGTCCGGATCGCGGTAAGCTTTGCATCGCCTACGGCCTGTGCCTCAGCGCGGGCAGAATCCAAGGCTGCTTTTGCCTTGCCTGACGCTTTTGCCATTTTCGCATCTACCTCTTCCTGTCGCAGCTTGGCATTTTTCTCAAACTTCGAGATGTTTTCCTGCATGCCCCGCAGTTTTTCAGATCTCTCCTTGAGAATGTTCCTTATAGGTTTATAAAGAACACCATTAAGAAGAAACATGAGCACAACCATGTTAACAATCTGAATAAACAAAGTAATATCCGTCGTAATCATGTTAGTAGCTCCTGCTCAACTAAAATAAAACGAAAAAAACGTAACATTCATTTACGAAATGAATGATGACCGCATACGATATATCTGGAAAATAACGACTAAAACTGAGCGAATCAAACTGAACCACCATTCACAATAGCAAAAAATTCTTACTGTAAATATATTACTCTGTCAACTAATTTATGTGTGCTATCCGGTCGGTCCTTCAAAAGCAGACTTGGTATCCGAAAAGACGCTCAATTCGCTCAATCGAACACCTCAAGAAACCGTTTTCATCACTTTGCATGCAGGAGTTTCCTGACCACATCCGGTACTGATTTGATGGCCTCGCTCAATTTGTCCACCATCGGTCCACCAGCCTGCGCCATGTCCGCCCTTCCTCCACCCTTTCCACCTACCAGTGTCGAAACTTTATTAATAATATCAACAGCTTTTATCTTCATCACAAGATCGGCTGTTACAACTGCCAGTAAGGCAGCTTTTCCATTGATAGAACCGCCCAGAACGGCGACCCCGGATACAAGATTATCCCGGACTCGATCACCAACCTCACGTAGTGTTTTTTGGCTGTCTAAGAGTATTTCCGAGGCAATAACTTTAACCCCATCAATAGACACAAAGTTTTGCAACATCCCTTCAAGATCAGTACTTGCGAGTTGTCGAGACAAATCAGCAACCTGCTTGTCCGTTGTTCGCATATGGATCAACAGCGTTTCAATCTTAGCGACAATCTCGCCAGAACTACCAGTATTCAGGAGCCTACCAATTTGCCGCTCCCTGCGACCCTGTGATTGAATGAACGCAAAGGCGGATTGGCCGGCTAATGCTTCAATTCTCCGCACCCCAGATGCGATACCACTTTCCGAGAGTATTTTGCATACCCCAATTTCGCCGGACGCCATAACATGAGTTCCGCCACAGAGCTCCTTACTGAAATCTGCCATTGACACAACCCGGACACTCTCTTCATATTTTTCCCCAAAAAGCGCCATAGCGCCTTCCTTCAGAGCATCATCACGCTTTAATATTTTCGTTATCACTGGTGCGTTGAGCCATATTTGCTCGTTCACTAAAAACTCGATTCGCTCGATTTGTTCCTCTGTAAGAGGCGAAAAATGTGTAAAATCAAAACGCAATCGATCAGGCCCCACCATTGATCCAGCCTGTTTCACATGATCACCGAGGAGATTTCTGAGCGCTGCATGCAACATATGTGTTGCCGAATGGTGTGCTGCAATCGCCCGACGCCTGGCTTTGTCGACACCCAAAGACACCTCTGTTCCTTCTTGCAGAAGTCCCTCAGTAACCTCTATTTCATGGAGAATGATCTTAGCCCCCGCCATAGAAGTTGCAATGACCTTGGCGCCACCTCCTTGCCAACACACCTCACCGCAGTCGCCTGCTTGGCCACCGGCTTCTGCATAAAAGGGTGTCAAGTCTACAAACAATCGTCCTTTCTGCCCAGCAGCGAGGCTGTTCACTCTCCTCCCTTCATCATCCAGCAAACCCTCGACCCTAGTGGCGGCAAAGAGTTCTTGGTAGCCGACGAACTGGGTCTTTTTACCGGCTGCGGCGAGATCCTTGACCCCCTCATCAAGGAGTTTCACTCCATCATCTTTACGTGACGAGCGCGATTTTCGGCGCTGATTTTCCATCTCCAAGTGAAAACCGGGTTCATCGAAGCCAAACCCTCTTTCAAGAGCGATATCGCGCACAATATCAAAAGGAAAGCCAAAGGTATCATAGAGTTTAAAAATAAAACTGCCCGGGATGCACTGCGAGTTATCCCTCGTCATCCGCAAGATCTCTTCATCAAGTAAAGCCAAACCGTTTTCAAGAGTTTCACGGAAGCGCTCCTCTTCCTTGGCCACCACCTTAGCCAAAAGGGAAAGAGCACCGTTGAGATGCGGATAGGCACTGGCCATTTCGCCCACAACGGCAGTACAGACCCCATTCATAAAGGGTTTTTCCAAACCGAGGTGTTTGCCGTAACGAACCGCCCTTCTCATGATCCGCCGCAATACATACCCCGCGCCTTCATTGCTCGGCAGAACACCATCTGCAACAAGAAAGGTCGTTGCCCTGGCATGGTCGGCAATAACCCGCATCGCAGTATCGTCCTGATTGTTTTTACCGTAGCTTTTTTTCGACTGAGCCTCCAGCTTGGCAATGATCGGAGTAAAGAGATCAGAATCGTAATTATTGAACTTGCCCTGGAGAACCGCAGCAACCCGCTCAAGGCCCATTCCTGTATCAATGCTTGGCTTTGGCAACCTCGTCATTATGCCGTCGGCAGAACGGTTGAATTGCATAAACACCAAATTCCATAATTCAAGAAATCGATCACAGTCGCACCCCAGCGCACAATCCGGCCGACCACAACCGGCTGCAACACCTTGATCGATATGAATTTCCGAACAAGGACCACATGGTCCGGTATCACCCATAGCCCAAAAATTATCCTTTTCGCCCATCCTGACAATTCGCCCTTTAGGCAGACTCTCAACCTTATCCCAGAGTGCATAGGCTTCATCGTCATTTTCAAAAATTGACACCCAAAGTTTTTCGGCGGGAATACCCAGCTCAGCGGTAAGAAAATTCCAAGCAAAACGAATGGCATCTTCCTTAAAATAATCGCCGAAAGAAAAATTACCGAGCATCTCGAAAAAGGTATGATGTCGGGCGGTATATCCAACATTTTCAAGGTCGTTGTGTTTGCCTCCGGCACGAACGCAACGCTGACTGGTCACCGCCTTCACATAGTCCCGTTTATCCTCTCCCATAAACACCATCTTAAACTGAACCATTCCGGCGTTGGTGAACAGGAGGGTGGGGTCATCTTTCGGGACAAGTGAGGAACTTTCGACGACTGTATGGCCACTTTCCTTGAAGTAGTTCAAAAACCTGCTTCTTATTTCATTTCCTTTCATAATTCCCTAGACCAATACGCAATAACATTAATCACCGCGGTTAATAATAAGCGGTAACACCTGTTTAAACTCTGTCGTGCCGGCTTTACCGAGCAACTCGTATATCAGCATCTCAGCCGACCCGATTTTTGCCCCAACGCTCTGTAATCGATTGAGCCCAGCCTTATGATCACTGGTTTTTCTTGCCGAAACTCCATCTGTAACAATCCACACACCAAACCCACGCTTCAGCAATCCCATGGCAGTTTGGTAGATGCATATATGTGTTTCCACGCCAACCAAAACTATGGTTGTCACGGTTTTAGGAAGCCCACTGAAAAAAGCTTCGGTTTCCTTATTCGCAAGTGCATTGAACTCAACCTTATCGAAACGTTGAATGCCGGCAACAAGGGCTTCCAAATTCCCCACATAGGGCCCCAAGCCTTTGATATATTGGGTGTTGGCAAGAATAGGAATGTTGAGTATTTGCGCGCATCTAACCATGAGTTCGACTGTTAAAGCGACCCTAGGGGCATTGTCAATCTTGGCCATCAATTTTTCTTGAACATCAATAACTTGCAAACAGACAGTATGTGGAGCCAACAACGAATGTACCATCAGCAAACCTCCTCATTAAAAGTTCTTTGCCATAAAAAATTCGATATCAATTAACCCTTTTCTCTTTCCAGATTCAAGTCTATCCTTGCAAAGATTGCAAAAAAGCACTTTACAAAATCAATGCAACTATTACATTAAAAGGTGAAATACTGTCCAACAGGAGAAAATATGCAAAACGAACAAATTGAAGCAATGGCGAAGATACTTAAATCGATGTCCCATCCTATTCGCTTGAAAATTCTCTGTCTTCTGCAGGATAAGGAACTCTCGGTAGGCGAGATAAGGGAGCAGGTGCAAACCACCAATGCCAACGTATCGCAGCATTTGAATATTTTGCGAGGTCAAGGGATTATCGATTACCGGAAAGATGCTAATTTCATTTACAATAAAATTGTCGACAAACGAATTCTCGAACTTATTAAAAAATTGCATCTTCTGTTTTGTCCCAATTTTTAATCACGTAAGACTCATCCTCGCGGAGCCCAAAAACCATGATAATCACCGATTGGATACATGTTATTGCCGGATTTTTTATACTTCTCAGCCTCTCATTAGGCGTTGAGGCCAGTCCATTGTTTCAAAGCACATACTGGCTTTTATTTACGGCCTTCGTCGCTTTAAACCTTTTCCAGTTCGGATTCACCAAGTTTTGTCCCATGGGACTCATCCTTAAAAAGTTCGGGGTCCTGGAAAACAGACAATAACTGTCGTAGTTGGTCGTCTTCTTTATTCTTTCGTCATCAGGACGCTACATGACGCCTGCCAACAGCAAGCTGTCTGTGAGCAGATCTGCCGCTGCCGAAAGCACGAAGGATTGCCTTCCTGCTCTTGGATCCGGCAAATAAGTTCGGCGAGTTTCACTCCCTTTTCCTGGGGAACCCCCAATATAAGTGCTTTTTTTCTCGCCAGAGAAAAAAGTTTTGGACCTTTTCTGTATACTTTATTCTGAGACATCTCTCCCTCCCCATTTAGCCGACAAAATTCACTATTTCCTTGCAAGAGCAAGGTATCATATTGGTAGGATATGATACTCTTCAACGATGGGATACGCCCCATTCAATACCTGTCCATTGCGACCATCAATTGAAATAGGATCACCAAAACCTATTTTCACTCCGGCAATTTCGCAATACTGTTCTGCCTCATATACCTTCAGACTCCGACAACCAACAACGCAGGTTTTTTCCAGGCGAACGGCAACAACCGAGGCATGCGAGGTTTGTCCGCCCCTGGAGGTGAGCAACCCATCGGATTGGCTCACCACCTTGATATCCTCAGGAACGGTATCCTGACGAATCAAGATGAGAGGTGTCGCCGGATCAATCTGTCTCAGCTTACGAATATTTTCTTCAGTGAATACGGCACGACCTGAAAGTGCTGAGCCGGAAACCCCAACCCCCTTGCCAAGATAAGCGGACTCGAGGGCCGGGCTCTCGACAAAGACGTTCAGATGCTCCTTTTTCTTGATCGTTATCATATCCCGGGTCTGCAGGAGATAGAGCTCATCCGGTTCGGGACCCTCGAAGGTAAACTCGATTTCCTGTGGGTTCCATCGTTTTTCATAAACAAGTTCACGGGAAATATGCAGGAGTTTCTGGTAGATCTTTGGAAAGCGAAGTTCGAGGGTTTCACCTTCGTGCCGACCGTCGAGCTTTGCCTGTTCGGTGGAAATGGCATGACTCGAAACCAGTCCGGAAACGATATCTTCGCCCTGATCGCCATAGGCATAATCGCCCCACAGGGCGACTCGCTGTACCTTACGATAAGGATGAGCGGTAAAAACCACCCCCGACCCCGCGTTAACGCTCTTATTGCCAAAAACCATGGCCTGCACAATGACTGCCGTTCCCCACGCATCTGAAACGTCCATGATCTTTCGATACTCCACAGCCTTCTGGGTGTCCCAGGAATCCAACACCAGCTGAATGGCATTCACCAACTGGAGCCAGGGGTCATCAGGTATCCCGAGCCCCCTTTGGCGGATGAGCCGTTGATAGGAAAGTGCCAATTCCTGCATATGTTCCGGGGAAAAATCCCGCTTTAAAATCACATCGTATTTGGCTTTGGCAGTATTCATAAGAACCTGGAAGTCTTCTCTGCCGATTCCTGAAATCATAGCCCAGGATTGCAAAAAGCGCCGATAATTATCCCAGGCGAGATAACCGTTGCCATGGTTGGTTATGAGTTCGGCAATGAGTTCTTCATTTAGCCCCACATTGTTGATAGTGGCCATCATGCCCGGCATGGAAATGGCGCCCCCGCTACGTACCGATAAGAGCAGCGGCCTTTCCGGTGACCCGAATGTTTTTCCGGTTAACTTCTCGATCTCGGTCAAGGCCTGGCGCACACGTTCCATGAACTCCTCTCGCGTCTTGACATAGCCGAAGACAATCTCTCGACAGCGGAAAATTTCTGTCGTCAGAACAAATGCCGGCGGCACACTTTTCCCGTCACCAATGAGGGTGGCGAGATTAAATCCCTTGTTGCCGAGGTGAATGAGGTTATTGGTGTAGGGGTTCGGCGTATGCAGGAGTGACAATACCCCTTCGGGGTTATAGGTCATGAGCAGGTCGAGCCCTTCCTGGTCAAGAAGATCCTTCTGATTTTCAAGGGTTTGGAGGATACGGAGAATGAAATTATCAAGATGTTGCAGGCCGAAGGTGGAGGAGATCAGCTCCCGAAAAAACACCTCGGACAGTCTTTGCACGGTCGTTCCCACCTCCGATTCATCGTAGAAATTGGCAAATTTCTCAAGGAGATTTTCCCGCCCAATCTGGGGAATGATAATCGACAGATTATTCTGATGGATATTAGTATAAAAAGCATAGATGATGTCCTTTACTCCTTCCGACATACCTCTGAAAATATCAAGATACTGGGTGTAAGAAAAACGCCGAACTTTCAGCGATGTTTCCAACAATGAGAGATAGGTGGAAAGCCTCCGGGAGGTAATACCGTCGATCGCCAGGGCGCGGAGAAAGAGGTTTATACACCTGACTATATTATAGAAAGTAGCCTGGGTGATAATGGACAGGTTGACCGTATCCGGCAGTTTTTCAAGATACAGATTGGCGAGATTTTCCAAGCGGAAAGTGAGACTGAGGGCATCGAACTTCCTCTCTTTGTATCTTCCATACACAGAAGGGATATCGGCGGCGATATGCCGCTTATAGTAGATATCCTCCTGGGCCACGAAAGTCTCCTCGGAAAGTATTATTTTTTTCAGACCTTCAAGAGCCGTAAGAAGGGCTTCAAGACAATGCTCAGTATCCGCATGATTGAGATCCGCGAGTAACCGCTCCATCTCGGGAAAACCGTCATTGACTGCCTTGAGAATTTCCGACTGCAATTGTTGGACGCCCAGTTTATATTTCTTGTAAAGCAATTTATACATCCGTACCAGCAACTCAAAACGGCGAACCTCTGTGGGCTTAAGATCTGTCTGGCCGGCGAGGAAGGTGGTTATCGACTCATTGCCCTTTTCAAGAATATCGCGGACCCTGTTAATACCCATGCCCGGCCAGAATCTGGCGCTAAGAGCCATAAGGTCATCGACATACTCGCCGCTGGTAGCGACCTGACTATAGACCTCTTCCGGGATATAAGGGATGAGCAGCGTTTTTTCTCCGGTCTTCCAGAATAGGAAAATTGCCTGAACAAAATCGACGATGAGATTGGAACTTTCCACGTGTCCCTGTTTGCGGAGAAAATGGATCAAAACATCTTTTCGCTTATGGATTTCGTCAAGTTCGGTGGACACATCCCGCAATTCTCCTTCCGAACCAATTTCATTGAAAAAAACCGGCATGAGTTTGGCAAACTGTTTCGACAGGTTGTAAATGGGCTCAATCGGATGATTAAGGAGCTGGGTAATGTCCCTTTGAAAAAGATCGGTATCTTTAACACAGGTGCCTGAGAGTTTAAGATGAATGATGAGGGCCGAAAACAAGGTCGAACACCACTTGGGTTCCCGCATAATCAGATAGAGCCACACCCGAATATTGGCCAGATGCGCCGGATTTGCAAGAGGTTGCCAATTTTCATCAACACCAACAACGTTTGCATGTTGGAAGCCAAAGCGTACCACGCCCCAGAGGAAGGCCTCCACCATACGGCTGTTGCCTCGATCAAACACCTCCCCACCCAACACCTGGATACACTGCAGTGAGGTATGTGGAAATTTCCGGACATTGGCTTTTAGCAGTTTAAAAGCGGTCAGGAGAAACTCCTCGATCTCCTCAAAACTCTGCTGTCTGATCAGCTGCACGAGGCTGCGATTAATTTCCCGCAAGGTCTCTTCATGGATGAGGTACAGCCCATCGGTATCCATGATCTTAAACAAAAAGAGCAGCTTTCTATTTTCACTAAAATGGTGGAGATGGCTCATGCCTTGCTGTTCAATCTCTCGAAAAACCATCTCTGCCGCCACAAGATTGTTCGGCATCGCTCTGTAGTACTTGACGATATCTATATGTTCCGGATAGTTGAACAGTGCCTGGAGGGCAACCAAGGGTTCTCTCTCCAGATCAAGCGCCTCAACCGCCGCCAAATGCTGTTGCATCGTCGCGTGGGATATTGCCTGAAAAAGGTTGGAAGAGTGAAAATCAGCCACCGGGATGCTGCAGCGGTCAAGGAACCAGGTCAGAGGATCATCTTCCCTGAGCCAGTAATGATAGCATCTGGCGAGTATGGTTTGGACAAGTCGTGCCAATGGGGCAAAATCAAACTCAGTCCGGTCTTTTGCAGCAGTAACAAGGAGTTGCTTAGCTATTTTTGCAAAAGGATGCTGGCCTTGTACTATCTGCATCATTATCAGTCTGTCGCTCCGCTCAAATTCGGTAAATCGCTCGAAGACGGTATTCAGTTCCGACCCAAAGCGTCGCAGATCGTCACTGGTAAACTGGCTGACCATTTTATCGAGCCAGACCATCTGCGCCCCAACAACCTGAGACAGGAGCGTAACATCGCGAAGCGTGTCATGCATCGCCTCAAAAAAAAGCTGTGCGAAGAGGCCAAAGGCCTGTGGTCCAAGCCTGTGGGTACGGTAATGACTGATATTTTTCAGGACAAAACTGCGCAATTGCGGCAAAATGATCTTCCAGTTGCGAAACGGATGGCAGACTTCAAAAAGCAGCTTCTCAAGGGTGGTGTGCAACCCATTGTACTGTTCTACTACTTCCAGCAGCACCAGCAGATCATTGGTGATAACCACACTACCGGCGGTTTCCATCAGGTTTGCCTTCAAGGCGTCCGACTCAATTACTCTATCGTTAGCTGTTCCTTCCATATCGACATATTTTCGTTATTGTTGACAGGCATTCAAAATGATTCCAGCACGTATCTTTACAGTATAATGAACTCAGTCATGCTGTGGCAAGGGATAAAAAAACGCCTTCGAAGACGGATCTTCAAAGGCGCATAACAAGGATTATTAAAATGACAGGGAATCAGATTGCCTTATTCGCCTCCATATGAAGAATAAGATCAAGCATTCTATTGGAGTAGCCCCATTCATTATCATACCAGCTCATGACTTTGACGGAAGTTCCAATCACTTTGGTACACTGGGCATCGATAATTGAAGAGTGCGCATTGCCCTGAAAGTCGATGGAAACGAGTGGCAATTCGGTATAGCCAAGATATCTGTTCGCAGCCTCCTTCAATGCCTGATTGACTTCCTCTACAGTTGTCTCCCTCTCCACCTCCATGACGGCATCGACCAAAGACACCGTCGGTGTAGGCACGCGCACAGCGAGTCCATCAAATTTGCCCTTTAATTCGGGAATAACCAGAGACACCGCTGCGGCCGCACCGGTCTTCGTCGGTATCATTGATAATGCAGCGGCCCGTGCCCGGCGGAGGTCAGAATGGGGGAAATCAAGCAGCCTCTGATCGCCGGTATAAGCATGTATGGTAGTCATCAAGCCGCGTTTGATCCCAAATTTGTCAAGAATTACCTTGGCAAAGGGAGCTAGGCAGTTGGTAGTACACGATGCGTTGGACACAACATGATGTACCATTGGGTCATATTCATCTTCATTTACCCCCATGACAAAAGTTTTTACATTGCCTTTAGCAGGTGCGGAAATGATCACCTTGGCAGCGCCGGCATCAATATGGCCTTGGGCTGATTCTGCATCGACGAACTTGCCTGTACACTCGGCAACATACTCCACCTCCAACTCACCCCAAGGGATCTCTGCCGGATTGCGATGGTTTGACACGACAACCAACCGGCCGTCAACAACAATGCCTTTATCATTGCTTTGCACATCTTTCGCGTATACCCCCATAACTGAATCATACTTCAACAGATGGGCAAGTGTTGCATTATCGGTCAAATCATTGATAGCCACCACCTCCACATCAGCAAAAGTTGCATCTTTGTCAATTGCCCTGAAAATATTCCTGCCAATTCTACCGAAACCGTTAATCCCAATTTTTACCGTCATATTTATCTCCTGTTTACTTTCGGTTCACCTTCAGCCACGATAACCGGTATTTTTTCGGTCGTTCTGTATTGACGCCCCATGACCGTCGGACACTTTCATCCATCCCTAGCCGCAGTAAAGATTGTTCACTCCCGACATAACTGTTGTTTTCTGGCCTTAGAGTAAAGTTCAAGATATTTACGCATAACTTTGGTCCATGTGTAATTGTGTTCAATTGCCTTAACCGCCTGTAGCTGCATTTTCCGTTTCAATATTTCATTCCGATACAGCACCAATGCCCTTTCCATAGCCTGCAGCAAATCATGTGGAGAATCACCATTATAGGCAATCCCGGTAACTCCGTCGACAACCTTTACCAAACCGCCGACATGATGAACGATTGGAATATTACCGAACAACTGGGCGATGAAATCCGTCAAACCACACGGCTCATACCTCGAAGGCATGATAAAGAAATCTCCAGCAGCATACACTCTGTTGGCCATTTCCGGACTAAAGCCCTGTATAAAGCAAACTCGACCGAGGAACTCCTCCCTTTCTGTTAGGCTGATGAGCCTGGCAGTGATCTCGCTCGCGCCGGTGCCAAAGATCAGCACCTGAACCTCCGGGTGCCGCTGCAGCAGTTCAGGCAGGACCAACATCAGGATATCAATACCTTTTTGCTCGCTGAGACGGCCGACAAATGTAAAGAGTGGGTAATGGATATTCTTGTCTACTCTGCCAAAACTTTGCACCCCAGCAAACGTGGCCGGATGTTCCAGCAACCCAAGAAGCATTTCTTTGCAACGTTTTTTACCTGCCAAAGTATCTTCTTCTTTTCCTGGATAGAAAATCAATTCAGTATTGCCCTCGGCTATTGCCTCGGAACAGAAAAACTCGGGATCTATACCGTTGGTCACGCCCTCCAGAACAACGTTGCGCCGGAGCAGTTCATGACCCAACCACCCCGTCAGACTATCACTGTCCGTCTCCCGTAATTCCCTCGCATAGTTTACACTGACTGTATTCAGTATTGCATAATGTCCAGCCACCAGAAAAGGATCAAATTTAAAATCGAGCTGATTAGCTTCAATTACATGCTGTGGCAGACCAGTTATTGAGGCTGCATAGGGGATATCGATAACCTCCTGGTGATAGCCGTAACCCGCGTTATGAATGGTGACGATACAGCCCGTTTCCCGAAAATAATTACGATATCCGGCATTCTCACGTATAAGTGCCGGCAAAACCGCCGTATGGCCATCATGACAATGTATAACCTCGGGTTTTTCGCCGAGAACAATCATAAGCTCAAGAGCGGCCTTCTGCAGCAGCAGATTCATAGCGAAAAAGTCATGATGCCCCATGGATTTTTTCTGCCAGGGAACAAGATTCTCATCTTGTTCGCTGTATGTATAAACATCCGATTTTTGCCGGAAGCGCTCGGCGTCAACAAGGTAGAGATTTACCCTATTGATTTTTTTATAATAATAATGCACTTCTTCGAGTATTCGTTTATCCGGCTGGTGCATATCAATCTGCAGTCGCAGTGTACGACCCGGACAGAAGGGATCCGGCAAAGGTAGAAACCCCTGCTCCCTAGCGTTCACAAAACCGTAGCGTGGCAGTACTACATGGAGTAATCGGGTATTTTTTCGGGCAAGAGCTTCAGCAAGTTGGCAGACCACATCCTTGACTCCCCCTGCACCGGCGAGCTGCCCATACTCACGGCTAAGCATCCAGATTTTTTTTATCTGCACCTCATGATTCAACATCACTCGCTCCCTTTCCCTTACAATATATTCGGCGTCTCGGTCGTGACTGAGGACTTCAATGCTGTTTCCTAGCGGCAAATTTGTGTACATATCAAATTAGTATTGTATTCGTATCACAGAACATGTCAAGAACCACCAATTTTTCCATATGAATGGCCGGGTATCATATACTTCCAACCTCGGAAAATCACGCTGTTTTGATAGGTCCAGAGATATTTTGTAGATTCTGTCTTTTGTAAATCAGGTTTTTGCAACAGATACTTGGCACTTCCAGCAAATTGTGATTCCGGTGATGCCGGGCAAAGATTGACTGAAGCTCGAAAAGCACCTATACTGGATGCTGCAAAAGAAAATGATGCTATCAGCTCCATTCGGCCATTGCAGAGTACAAACGGATCACCACCTGTGACACCGGCAGCCCGAGTGGTATGTTCATTGCCTATGCATAAAAGCAAGCAAAGGAGGGATTATGTCCAATGGCCAACTGAAGATCTCCACGATTTCAAATATGGAACTTGTCAACATCACGAGCGAAATCGACAAGATCCTGCAAAATCAGCACATTTCTTCTGGAATTATCCATCTTTTTAATCCACATACGACTGCCGGGCTGATTATTAATGAGGGTGCCGACCCCGACGTTTGCCTTGACATATTGCAAGGACTGGCACATATGGTTCCCCGCAATCTTGGTTATAAACATCGAGAGGGCAATTCGCCGTCCCACATTATGACTATGTTGACTGGTAGTAACCTCACCATTTTCATCGAAAACGGCAAGCTTCAGCTTGGCACCTGGCAAAAGGTTTTCTTTTGTGAATTTGACGGCCCTAGGGCCCGGCAAATTCGCTGGAAAATTATTGCCGACCCGCAGCAGCCCTTTGCCAACACCCAAAACCTGTGAGACATTTATGAACCTCGAACCCGACAAAATGTGCTTTGGCTTAACCGAGGAACTTGATCGCCAGTCGTTGTCAACCTTTCTGCAACTCAGCGGCCGTCCTGAATTTACCGAAATTTTTGCAAAAAGGCTTTCCAGCACTGAGATCATTCAGTTTGTCGATACTTTTTTCGAACTGCTCAAAAAGCATTTGAGTAAAAATGAATACCACCAGCTCTTCCTTCTCGACCCGGATCACCACCACAAGGAGTAATGCGTGGCTCTCGCAAAATTACATGACTTACGCAGTTATTTAGATTTACTCAAGAAAGAGAAGCAACTTCTGCTCATTGAAGAAGAGGTTGATCCGTACCTGGAGATCGCCGAGATTCATCGACGCATCATCGCCCGGGGGGGACCGGCGCTCCTCTTCACTCAGGTCAAAGGCTCAAAATTCCCGGTTACTACTAACCTTTTTGGGAACGCCAAGAGACTGGAACTCGCCTTTGGCAATAAGCCCCAACAATTCGTTCGCGACATTGTTCGACTTGCTGAGTCGATCATGCCACTTTCCATTTCCCAGCTTTGGCAAAATAAACAGCTTTTCTTTGATGGACTGAAAATCGGTTTAAAAACTGTGGGCAGTGGCCCAATTCTCGACAACTGTCAGCAACCACCGCTGCTCAGTTCGTTACCAATGCTCACCTCCTGGCACAGTGATGGTGGTCCCTTTGTTACTCTACCACTCGTTTATACAGAACATCCGGACGGCAAAGGCCATAACCTCGGCATGTACCGAATCCACAGATACGATGATGCCAACACCGGCATTCACTGGCAGATCCATAAGGGCGGGGGGTACCATTATTATGCAGCAGAGAAACAAAACAAGCCCTTGCCAATGACACTTTTCATCGGTGGCCCACCGGCTTTGATGCTTGCTGCCATCGCTCCACTGCCGGAAGATTTGCCGGAACTCCTGCTCACCTCCCTGCTCATTGGCGACAAACTGCACATGACTCGGGATCCTCTCGGAGGACACAAGCTTGTGGCCGGTGTCGAGTTTGCCATCAAGGGCCAAGTCCCCCCACACCTTCGTCACCCTGAGGGTCCCTTCGGTGATCATTACGGCTATGATTCCCTGCAGCACGACTATCCTGTCTTCCAAGTGAGCCATCTTTATCATCGCCGCAATGCCATTTATCCCGCAACCGTTGTAGGCCGTCCCAGGCAGGAAGATTTTTTCATCGGTGATTTTCTCCAAGACCTGCTGTCGCCACTCTTTCCTCTGGTTATGAAAGGCGTCAAAGAGCTGAAAACCTTCGGCGAAACCGGCTTCCATTGTCTTGCTGCCGCCAAGGTTGCCGATCGTTATCCCCGTGAGGCGTTTGCCTGCGGCTTGAGAATTCTTGGCGAGGGACAACTCTCCCTTACTAAATTTTTAATTGTCACCGATGGTGACGTCGATATCACCAATTTTTCAAGTCTGTGGACCCATGTTCTGGAAAGAGTGCAATGGCAAGTGGATCTCTTCGTGTTCGCTAATGTTTCTCAGGATACCCTTGATTACACCGGACCTTCTGTCAACAAAGGTTCTAAAGCCATGTTGCTGGGACTTGGCAAGGAAAAAAAACGTGAGTTGCCGCGCCATTTCACCACCTCCTTACCTGATGCCTGCTCCCAACCGAAGGTCTTTCTGCCAGGAACCCTGGTTGTCGAGGGCGTTCCCTACAAAGAAAACCCTGCCTTGGCCAAAGAACTCTCGGAGTATGCCCCCTTGCAGGAATGGCCTGTCATCATGCTGGTGGATGACAGCACTGAAGCAACCTCTTCCATTCAGGACTTTCTCTGGACCATTTTCACCCGCTTTGAACCGGCTGCCGATATCCATGCCCGCTTGACCTCCGTGCACAGGTTTCATGTCGGTCTCCATCCACCCGTGGTTATTGATTGTCGCATGAAGCCCTGGTACACAAAAATCCTCGAAGTCGACCAGACGACAAAGGAAAAAGTCGATCGTCAATTCACCAAAATCATTCCGGCAGAATGGCGATGAATGTACCAATTCGTTTACAAAAATATCTTGCCCAATGTGGACTCGCTTCCCGCCGAAAAGCCGAACAGCTGATTGTCGACGGTTTAATCAGTGTCGATGGAAAGGTTGTGACAGAAATGGGGGTAAGCATCACTCCTGGCGTGAATCTGGTAAGGTTTGCAGGTAAACAGGTAGAAACCAAAGAAGAACTCGTCTATTATCTTCTCAATAAACCAAAGGGGTATGTCACCACGCTGTCGGATCCACAGGGCAGGCCAATAGTCACTTCGCTCATAAAAGAAGGGGGTACCCGTCTTTTTCCAGTCGGGCGTCTCGATCTTGATACCGAAGGCGCCCTCATTCTCACCAACGATGGCCCGCTTGCCCAAAGAATACAACACCCAAGCAACGAAACCAACAAAACCTATGAGGCACTGATTAAAGGAGTTCCTAGCAAAGGAAAAATCTCTCTGCTCGAAAACGGCATACAGCTTGAGGGGAAAATCACCTCTCCAGCGGCGATTGCAATCCTTGGGCTGAAGGGTCAAAACTGTTTGGTGAAAATCACCATTCATGAGGGGAGAAAACGGCAGATAAAAAAAATGTTCGGCCTCATTGGACATCCCGTTTTGCATCTCAACCGGATTGCCTACGGCAAGCTTACTCTCGGCAACCTTCCTGTCGGCAGCTATAGACAACTTAACTCTGCAGATTTAAAAAAAATATTTTTATAGAATTCTCTTTACAAATCTAAGATTAGCTGATTAAATCTAAGTAGTTACAGGGATCCCAACTGGTTTACACGCTCAAATCATTGATTTTTATATTAATTTTACCAATATTGCTACCGTCTTATTGTTTGAGATTCACCTTATTTTTAACATAATGTGAGTATGTAACTGTATTTTTTTGATAATGCATCCCAATTTGATTTTCAAAGACAGGAGTGAAGAATGAACAAATCAGAACTCATCGAAGCGTTGGCACAGGATATCAATATTCCTCATCGAGAGGCTGCGGCGATCACCAATACCGTAATTGAAACAATGACTGAAGCCCTCGCCAAGGGAGAGAGTATCGAAATACGAGGCTTTGGGAGTTTTGTGATCAAAGAATACGGTTCATACGAGGGCAGAAACCCAAAAACTGGAAGGAAGATTGAAGTAAAACCAAAAAAACTTCCTTTTTTTAAAGTCGGGAAGGAACTGCGAGAAAAAGTCAATACTGGTAAATAGACTTTTAAAAGCAATTCAAAGACCAAGAGTGCCCTCTAAACCGCTTTCTTTTGGGGGCGCTGCCTCCTGGCCTATAAAACTGAGAATTGCTACCCCGCTATAATTCCCCCAACCAGGTCATATACTTGGGCGTCGGTGATGGCGACTGACACAATATCTCCAGGGCTGGCAATGCCGTCATTTATCAAGACACAGCCATCAACCTCAGGAGCTTGACACCGAGTTCTTCCCTGCAAAAGGAGTTCTGTTTCATTGCTTAAACCTTCTACTAAAACTTGCTCAACCCTACCGATATATTTTTTCTGGATTTTGGCTGAGATCTCTGCCTGAACAGCCAGAAGGTAGTCTACCCTCTTACTTTTAATCTTTTCCGGCACCTGATTGGCGAATTTTTCTGAAGGTGCACCTTCTTCATTGGCATAGGAAAAAACTCCAACATGATCAATACGAACTTTTCGTAAAAAATCTTCAATCTCCATAAATGCTTTTTCACTTTCCCCTGGAAATCCAACAAGGAAGGTGGTGCGAATCGCGATGTCCGGAATTCGAGAACGAATTCTTTCAACGACTCTCAAAAGCTGATCTCCATTGTAGCGCCTATTCATTGCCTGCAAAATGCCGTCATTCACATGTTGCATGGGAATATCTAGATAAGGCATAACTCTTTCATTCATCGCCATCAGTGTCAGCAGATCGTCGGTCACACCGGTGGGATAGAGATACATGAGCCGCAACCAAGGGATTGTAGTCTGTTCGAGCAGTTGCCGAACCAGGTTTTCAAGGCTGGTCATATTATTCAGATCTCGCCCGTAAGCGGTGCTGTCCTGGGCGATTAAAGAAAGCTCTTTGACTCCTAAACTTTCGAGTTTTTTGGCTTCCCGCACAAGGTCTTCAACGGTTCTGCTGCGAAGTCCACCCCTGATCATCGGGATCATGCAATATGAACAGCGGTTGTTGCAACCTTCGGTGATTTTCAGCCAAGCCCGATAGGGTGGAGTTGATATCACTCGTGGGGTTTCATTGGTCATTAAATAACGATCGGGGAGAATTATACGTTGCTTGAAGTCTCTTGTATTCAACCGCTCAATAAGTGCTGCAATTTCCCCAGCCCCTTCAGTTCCAACAAAAAGGTCAACTTCAGGAAGATCCTCAACCAGCTTTTCCTTGTAACGTTGCACAAGACAACCAACGACCACTAGGCGCTTATCTGGAAAGCATTCTTTGATTTTTACTAATTCAAATATTTCACTAATGGCCTCTTCCACTGCCGCCTGAATAAAGCCGCAGGTATTTATAATCAACACATCAGCATCCTCTGGATCATCGGCAAACTGCCAACCACTTGTCGCCATAGAACCGAGAATGACCTCCGAGTCGACGAGATTTTTCGCGCAACCAAGACTGACTAAATGAAAAAATGCCATACCTACTCTCCAAAATTATTCATTGCCACCCACACCACATCCAGTGCCTTGGCCTTGGTTTCCAAGAAAAGGTCCGAGGCAAAACCTGGCCTCCATGTTTTGCCCCACAGCTCATCAGAGACAATCAAAACCGCAGCGAATTCGATATTGCGAAAACACGCCGCAGAGCAGAGAGCTGAAAACTCCATATCAACGGCGTCCACCCCATCCTTCCTATTAAGCTCTTGAAGCATCCGGCGATCCTCGCGGTAGACCGCGTCAGTTGACCACACACAGCCTGAATGCACTATCATATTATTGTTACGGAACGCCTTTTCGATGTATGAACGAAATATAGTGGACGGTGCCGCAGGTATCGGAAGTGGATAATAGCGTGACGTACCCTCACCGGCTTTCGCCGCATTAGGAAGAAGGATGTCACCAACCTTCAGAGTGCCGGCAATAGCGCCACACCAGCCAAAAAGGATAATTCTTTTCGCGCCCAGGGCAATGAGCTTTTCTATACTCATTACCGCCATGGGGGCACCGATTGCCGGGCCGGCAACAAAGAACGAGTGACCAGCAGCAACGGTCAGGCCAGAATTAAAGAGATGACGGGATTCGCCCCCCTGTTGCCTTAATTGCAGGTGGCACCGAGATGCTTCCGAGGGATTTACGAGCAATAGCCCGTTTTCAGGGAGGTTTCTTTCTTTTCTCCCCTTTCTCGGATGAATGAGAATATTTGCATCGATATCCCGACACATAACATACCCCAGAAAATCTGAACTTTGAAAAAAAAAGGGCCGCAGAATACTCTGCAGCCCTTTTCTCCGATCGACGAACGACCGTTATGCTCTCATCTTATTATTTTACAAGCGGGTTTGCATAAAGAAGAATAAGAGAAATAACCAGACCGTAGATAGCTACAGACTCAGCAAGCGCCATACCGAGAATCATGAAAACCATCAATTTCGGCTGAACTTCAGGATTCCTTGCAAGGCCTTGGCATGCGCCGTTACCTACAGAACCGATGCCGATACCAGCTCCTAAGCCGGCAAGACCAATTGAGAGGGCAGCACCAATACAAACGAGAGCGTACATGATATTTCCTTCCATTTTTTCTCCTTAAAAAGTTTTTGTGGGGTTTTGGCCTTCTTCTATATTATTTCAAAATTCGATTTTTCATTAATGGGCATGTGCTTGAGCTTGAGAAAAGTAGACAACCGTCAACAGCACAAAAACCATGGCCTGGACGACAGATACAAGAACACCAAGTATCATGATCGGCAACGGTGCAAAAAAACTCCCAGCAAGCATAAACAGAATAGCCAACAGTGTCTCTTTGGCCATTATATTTCCAAAAAGACGTATGGAAAGGGAGAGAAGACGGGCAAGATTACTGATCAATTCGATGGGAAGGAGCAGGGGTATCAGCCACCATACCGGTCCTATGAAATGCTTATAGTAATGCAGGCCGTGCTCTTTAAAACCGATTAGGTGGTGGGAAATCCAAACAATAAGGGTCAGAGCAAGTGTAGTATTAAGACTGGAGGTAGGCGACATAAAGCCAGGAATAAGTCCAATGAGGTTGGCAACGGCAATATACAATGCAAAAGTGGCGATCATCGGAAAGAACTTATCGGCCATCTCCCTGCCCATATTATCGGCAAAGAAATCATCCATTCCACCGATGACCAACTCCCAGAAATTCTGTCCTTTACCGGGAATCATTTCTAAGTTGCCAAGTGTAAGTTTGGACACAAAAAAGAGAAACGCCATTACCAACCATGTGTATGTCATATATGGTGCACACAGTTGTTCGAGAAATGTATGGCCAACAGGACCATGCGGAATTGGCAGTCCCAATTTTTCAAGGATAATCGAAATAAATAGTATCGGATGTTCCATAACTCCTTTTACCTCCTCCCTCTGAAGAAGTAGTGCCGGGCCACGTCCAAAGAGATGAAAGTGATCGCTAACACTACCGTTGACAAACCCAAAATCAAGCCAAAGATGTTAACCGTCTGACTCTGAATAAGAACCAGCAGGATAACACCTATAATTGCAAGTCGACCCCAGAATTTAACCAAATATCCCTTATTCCCTTGCCGAGCTTGCGCCTGGCGATCTTCAAGGGCAGGCAACGAGACCACCGAATGAATAACTCTCATCACTTCTGTGCTCGACACCCAGAAACTGCCGATAGAGATAAATCCTCCAACCAGCACCGCCCAGGCAAATTCGAAAGAAACAATAACCACCGATCCTAAGGTCAATACAACCAAACAAATCCAGCTTATAACCTGCATTTTCTGCAGCGTCAACAAATCTTCAGTCACTCAGCCCTCTTGTCCCCTTGTTTTGGCTTTTCTTGGTTCTCTTTATTCCGCCAAAGGATTTCAAGCAAAGTTTTATAACCGGCAGCAATGCCAAAGGCCAACCCTATAAATGTAAACCACGGGGAAGTTCGATCATCAAAGACCTTTTGATCGAGATAGATCCCTCCACCTAAGCCAATAATTATTGAGGCGACGAAGGTGAAACCAACATGGCCATAATTAGCCAGCAGTTGAACAAATTCTTTTTTCACATCCGACATTTTGTTCACTTGCTCCTTGGTTACAACAATTCACCATAATATAACCGAGTTTGGTAGCATGACTCCATACCAAAGTCAATAAAATTTCACTTTCCGAGGATTTTTTTGAATGACCATTCAGTCATTTTCAAAGCTTTATCAAGATCATCGTCACTTTGTGCCGCAGAAATAAAGGCGACTTCGAATTGCGATGGCGCAAGATAAATTCCGCCGCTGAGCATTTGTCTGTAATGTTGCGCATACCTTTTGACATCAGCTTGCATTGCCGATTCGAAATTGGTTACCGATTCTTTTGTGAAAAACGCAGTCATCATACTCTCCACGCGATTCAAATGAACGTCCATTCCCGTTCTTTTTGCAACAGCCCCAAGTTCTTCCGCAAACCAATGTGCCTTGGCATTGAGTCGTTCATAAAAGCCAGGCCGTTGCAAAAGCTTAAGGGTGGCTATGCCCGCCGCCATGGCTAGCGGATTGCCGGAAAGCGTCCCCGCCTGGTATACGGGTCCATCCGGGGCGACACAATCCATTATTTCAGCCTTACCTCCGTAGGCACCAACCGGTAATCCGCCACCAATAATTTTACCGAGGCAAGTCAGATCGGGCAGTATATTATAATAGTGCTGCGCGCAACCATAACCAAGACGAAAACCGGTAATCACCTCATCGAAGATGAGAATTATGCCAAGCTTGCTTGTCAGACTTCGAAGTTTTTCTAGAAATCCCGGTAGCGGCGGCACACAACCCATGTTCCCGGCAACCGGTTCGACGATTACACAAGCAATGTCGAGCGCTTGGTCCCTTAAAGTTTTCTCCAAAACCAACACATTATTATAAGGAATGGAAACAGTATGTTTTACTATATCTTCAGGTACACCAGGACTACCAGGGATGCCGAGGGTAAGCACTCCCGAGCCGGCCTTGACCAAAAACGAATCAGCATGTCCATGGTAGCAGCCGTCAAACTTAACTATTACTTTCTTCCCGGAATATCCCCTGGCAAGCCGCACCGCACTCATGGTGGCCTCGGTTCCAGAATTGACAAACCGAACCTTCTCAATTGATGGCACAGCTTCAACCACCATTGAAGCAAGATCTATTTCCGTAGGTGTCGGCGCCCCGAAACTCGTGCCTGAAGCCGCCGCCGCACCCACTGCAGCAACAATTTCGGGATGTGCATGACCTACGATCATCGGGCCCCAGGAACTGACGAAATCGACATATTCATTGCCGTCAGCATCCCAAAGAGTAGCACCGGAAGCCCTGGTAATAAAGACCGGGTCGCGTCCTACAGAACGACAGGCCCTGACCGGGCTGTTGACACCTCCCGGAATAACTTTTTTGGCCAGCTCAAATAATTTGCTGGAATTAGAAAAATCCATTCTTGACTCCTTTTTATATAAAACTCTTGCCGGCGGATTGAAAAGTCGATCTGCATAACGTAAGGTTCCCGGTAATGAAGGAATAAACTATAGCATGGAGTGTGTTTTTATGTCAAACACCCTCCCCTTGATTTCCAAATTATTATGCGCATTATAGACAGTCGAATTGACACCAACGTAACGACCTTGAGCCGAACACCTTTTTCTACTTGTCAGTCAATAGAGCAGCAGGTAAAGTTGGGAAAGTGTTTTTCAGTTTGAGGATACTGGCCATCCATACCTTTAAATTTTACATCCACTCTCTTCACTTTCTTGTCCAAAGGAGATACAAATGGCTAATGATAAAGTTTTGCAATTAAACGACGCGGAATTTGATACCGTTGTAAAATCGTCGCAACCGACGCTGATAGATTTTTGGGCGCCTTGGTGCGGACCGTGCAAAGCAATCGGCCCAATTATTGAAGATCTTGCCACCGAATATGAAGGGAAGGTCACTATTGCCAAAATGAATGTCGATGACAATCCGGCAACTCCTGGAAAATTCGGCATCCGTGCCATTCCAACCCTTATACTCTTCAAGGATGGCCAGGTTGTCGACCAAATTACCGGCTCTGTTGGAAAATCTCAGCTGGTTGCACTCATTAACAAAGCAAAATAATCAAAATATTCAGGCTCCTTTCCTCAGGCAGCATTGCCGTTACTACCGACAAGGAAACCTTTTGGTTATCAATGGAATTCTCTAAGTCACTATGAAAGATCACTACGAACTTGTAATTCTCGGCGGTGGCCCTGCCGGTTTGTCCGCCGGGCTATACGCTGCGCGTGCCCGACTCGATCATGTAATGATAGAAAAAGGAGCACCAGGGGGACAAGTTTTGCTCACCGACTGGGTTGATAACTATCCCGGTTTTCCTGAAGGCTTGACCGGTTTCGACCTGGTAGATAAGATGACACAACACGCCAAAAGATTTGATTTGAACACTGAATTGGCATGTGTTGTCGAGGCCGACCTGAGCGACGTAACCAAGAAGGTTCTTCATCTTGAGGACGGCGGTACTGTCACCTGTGATTCACTTATTATTTGTGCCGGGGCCAGTGCCAACTCTTTGTACGTTCCCGGAGAAAAGGAGTTACGCGGTAAAGGGGTATCCTATTGCGGTACCTGTGATGCCCCATTCTACCGGAACTTGGAAGTTGCTGTGGTCGGTGGCGGTAATACAGCCATCCAGGAGGCCGAATATTTGACTAAATTTGCAAGCAAGGTGACGGTAATTCATCGCCGCGAAAGTCTGCGGGCAACCAAAATAATCCAGGAAATTGCCTTTGCTAATAAAAAGATCGAGTTCCTTTGGAATAAACGAGTCACCTCCATCGAAGGGCAAACTGGAGTCGATTGTCTGCAACTCGTTGACAATGACGGCACACCTTCGACGCTGCAAGTTCAGGGTGTTTTCGTGCTCATAGGCGTGACTCCCAATAATGCTGGGCTTCCACTTGCGTTGCTCAAGGCTGATCAGTGGGGATTTATTCCCACCGACAGAGAATCACGGACGACAGTGCCCGGGGTTATGGCTGCCGGAGATATCTGCAGTAAAGACGTCCGTCAGATCGTTAACGCCGCCGGCGAGGGTGCTGTTGCAGTCCTCGCCGCAGAAAAATACCTGCAAAGTTTAAAATAACTTCGAAATGAGCCCGATGATGAAGTCAATATACAAAAAACTCCCACCCCAATTCGGTTTATTCATCTTGGCCGTCGGTCTGCTGGCTTTTATCAGCGGTTGCTCTGATTTTAAAAAAACTTTCAATTTCACATCCATCGACGAAGAGGGCAGCGAGGCGGCAAAAACCGATCTCAATTTGCCGGCTAAAGGCCTTTTAGCAAAAGGAATGGATGACTATAATGTCGGCAAATATTTTACCGCAATTGAATTCTTCCAAGAAATCCTCAACCGTTACCCCTTTAGCCCGGAAGCTCCCCTAGCGGAGCTGAAAGCCGCCGACTGCAGCTATCACCTGGATCGTTATGCGGAAGCACTGGTCTTGTATGAAGAATTTGCAAATCGCCACCCGACCAACGAAAGCATTCCTTATGTTCTATTTCAAAGGGGAATGAGTAATTTCAAACAGATCGATCGTATTGACCGAGACACTACCGGCGCAACAAAGGCAATCAATTTTTTCAAGCAACTGCTGAAATCCTACCCCAACTCACCCTACACCGCTGAAGCCAAGGCTCGCATTGCTGCGGCTGGCGAGTTTCTCGCCGACCACGAGTTCTTTGTAGCGGAGTATTATGTCAGGACGGAAAAATACGATCAGGCTAAGGTCCGTCTCAAGTACTTGCTCGCCAAGTATCCTGAAAAGGCAATAGCCGCCCAGGCCAAAGATTTGCTGGCGCGCCTGGAAGCCGGTGATCCACCAAAGTCGATCCTCACCTCCTGGCTTCCCAAGATCAATCTGGGAACGTGGTCGTTTACCGGACAAAGTGCAGCGGAAAACAGCTCTTCAACGGACTAAAAAGGTTGAATTTAATGGTGCTTGTCATTCATTTCGAATGAAAGCGAAAATTCCTGTCAAGCACCATCAAATTAACAAACCTTCGGTAAAAATCCAGTCATCATTGAGAGACACTTCCATTGCCCTAACCGGGCAGATAGGCACACAATGACTGCAACCGGTACATTTTTCCGCATCAAAGACTACCCCCATAGTTGGTCTTTGGATATAAAGTGCTCCAGAGGAACAAACCCCGGTACAAGCGCCACACTGAAAACAGTTTTTATCATCTCTGCGAATATGGGTAGCTAATCGCTCGATTTTCACTCCCATTCCTTTTAAATAATCGAGACCGGCGATCATATTGGCTTTCGTGCTGCCCTTCAGTTCTATGATCATAATGCCCTCACGCTGGAGGAGGATGTCAGCCTTGAGGATATTAAATTCAATGTCGTATTCCTTGACCAAACGGTAGATAAACGGTTGGTCACTGGTGTCTTTTGGAAATCGTAATATGTATATCTGAGTGTACATCTTGTTGCCCCGCTACAGATGGATATGAGTACCACACGCCCTGTCCAGCCCTGCGCAAGGTTGATGTGATGAGGAAGGACTTACAAATGTACTTTCCAGGCATGGTTATGGCAAGAAACTTTTCGATAAGATGACCTGTGAACTTTTTGTACCTCAGGTGAAGGCATAATAGGATATCCACTCAAGTTTTGCCCTATCTCCAGCCGGTAAATATCTTTAAAATTATACCAAATATCAAATATATGCATCCCAGCGCTCTCCTAACCCTTCTACAAGAAGTCCAACGCGGTGCCACTTCAATCGACAAGGCATTCGCAAAACTTGGCACCTTTCCTTCCGAACTAGTGCCCGATGCCTGCCTCGATCATCAACGACTCATTCGGACTGGAATTCCTGAGGTTATTTATGGAGCATCAAAATCTGCCGCACAGATCGCTGTCATTGCCGAAGCTATGCTGCAACAAGGTGGCCCGGTCCTGGCGACCAGGGTTGACCCGGAAAAAGCCGGCAAAGTGATAACACTATTGCCGCAGTTCCGCTATGTCGACGACGCGAGAATGCTCCTAGCAAACCCGGCTCCTACCGATGCAACCAAGTATAGAGGGGAAACTTTGGTTATCTCAGCCGGCACATCCGACATTCCGGTTGCGGAAGAAGCCAGGTTGACCCTTGAGACCTTGGGACATCCCGTACAAAAACTTTATGATGCCGGAGTTGCCGGACTGCACCGCCTCCTTGGCAAGCAGGATATACTCCGTCAGGCAACGGTCATCATCGTTGTCGCAGGAATGGAGGGTGCACTCCCGAGCGTAGTCGGAGGACTCGTACGCTGCCCGGTAATAGCTGTACCCACCTCTGTCGGCTATGGTGCAAGCTTCGGGGGTATTGCCGCTCTCCTCGGCATGTTGAACAGTTGCGCGCCCGGGATTGCCGTCGTAAATATCGATAACGGCTTCGGCGCCGCATGTATGGCCGAGGCGATCAATAGAGATGTGCACTCTTGAATCTCGGCAATTACATAAGAATCGACCGGTTTTTCCTAATATACTATGCCATAGCTTGCAAGATTCAGGCTTTGCGTTATAATCGCAAAGTTTGGCGGCAAGCGCTCTTTTCCACCCGCTTATCACTTTCTCATCCAGAAAACTTCAGGAAAGTTATATGAATACAACACTTAAAATTAAATTTGCTTTTCTCGTGATGGTCATCCTCCTCTCCTTCAGCACAGTCCTGCCCTCGTTTTACTCCGGCACCCCAGGTTGGTGGAAAACCTACCTGGCCCCCGGTGGACTGCGACTGGGCCTTGATCTTCAGGGTGGCATGCATCTGGTGCTCAAGGTCAACTTGAAGAAAGCTGAAGAAAATACCCTTGAGTTTGCTGCAAACGACCTAAAAGACGCCCTGGCCGAGCAATCTATTTCCGCCGTGCGAACCTCCGCTCCTTCAGCCGATACAGTCATTTATACCCTTCCCAATAGCGGCTCCATTGATACAGTCAAAAAAATTGTTGCTGATGATTTTCCAGACATTGATGGCAAAATCGAAACAAAAGAGGGGAGTTTTCCGCGTATTGTTTTGGCACTCAAGGGCGAAAAAAGACAATTCATCAAGAACCACGCTGTTGATCAATCTCTTGAAATTCTTCGTAACCGGATTGATCAGTTCGGTGTTGCCGAACCTGTTATCATCCGCCAGGGTGAAGATGAAATCGTTATTCAGTTACCGGGTGTTACAGATCCAGACAGGGCTCTCAAACTTCTCGGGGAAACTGCGCAACTCGAATTCAAGCTTGTGGCCGACGCGGCCGGTTTAAATCTCCGCGACATGATTCAACAAGCCAAAATCGCCAAAGAATGGCAAGAAGGAGAGAGCATGAAAAAGCTGAATCGTGCTCTCCAAAATAAACTTCCCGACAATACCTCGGTAAATTTTGAAAAAGAGGTGGACAAGACAACCAAAAAGGAAATACTGCTGCCGATCCTTCTGGAAAACAAGATCCTTATGACCGGTGATATGATTAAAGATGCCCAGGTCCGCATCGGTGGCAGCTTTCAAGAGCCTTATGTCAGCCTCGACATGACCAGCCACGGCGGCAAGGTTTTTGCCCATGTTACCGAGACTAACGTCGGTCGCAGACTCGCCATCGTCCTTGATGAAGTCGTCCGTTCCGCACCGGTGATTAGAGATCGCATCCTTGGCGGGTCGGCCCAAATCACCGGCAGCTTCAGCCATGAAGAGGCGGCTGACCTGGCCATTGTCCTGAGAGTCGGAGCCCTGCCCGCACCCGTCGATATCATCCAAAAAATGAGCGTCGGAGCAAGTCTTGGCCAGGATTCAATTTCCAAAGGTATAACTGCCGGCCTATTCGGGACGATCATTGTTGTCGCTTTTATGATCATTTACTATCGACTTTCGGGGTTCATCGCCAATATCGCCATGGTGGTCAACATTCTCATGCTTTTTTCCGGTCTTGCGGTTCTAGGATCGACTCTCACCCTGCCTGGTATTGCCGGCATTATCTTATCCATAGGAATGGCAGTGGATGCCAACGTTCTCATTTACGAGAGGATGCGCGAAGAATTTGCCCTCGGTAAATCTATCCGGTCGAGCGTTGAGGCGGGCTTCGGCAAAGCCTTTCTCACCATTGTCGATGGCCACGTCACTACCCTGATAACATCACTGGCCTTGTTTTTGTTCGGAACCGGCCCCATTAAAGGTTTTGCCGTTACTCTTTCATTAGGACTTCTTTTAAACCTCTTTTCTTCACTGTTCTTTTCCCGCTTTGTCTTTGATGCGATCAATGCGGTGAGACCCTTGAAGCACATAAAATTCCTCCGTATTTTACATAAAACGAATGTCAATTTTTTGCGGATCAAAAACATTACCTTCGCTGTCTCCGGCATTCTGGTCATTATCGGCGTGATCGCCTGCATCCAGCTTGCCCGCGGCAAGGGTAACCTGGGTGTCGATTTTTCCGGCGGCTCATTGTTAGAGTATAAGGCGAGTACGAATTTCTCCATGACTGAGGTGCGAGAGGCCTTCCGAAAAAACGGCATGGGCGATATCGAGCTCCAGAAGGTTGAAAATGAACAACGGCTGATTCTCAAGGTAAAGAAATCAGAAGCCCTCATTGCCAAACTGGCGGACAAGGTAGGCTTAATACTTTCGGCCGAGCTGCCGGATAAGAATTTTAGCCTGGAAAGCGAGTCGGAAATCGGTTCCTCGGTCAGTTCATCGCTTCGCAACAAAGCGCTAGTCGCGATTTTGATGTCTTTTGCCGGAGTTATTATCTATTTAGCCTTCCGCTTTGATTTCAGCTTTGGCATAGCTGCGGCTATTGCCACCTACCACGATGTCTTCGCGGTTATTGCCATATGCTGGCTGATGGACATGGAGTTTACTCTCCTCATCGTCACTGCCCTTCTCACCTTGGCCGGTTATTCCCTCAACGATACGGTGGTAGTCTTTGACCGAATCAGGGAAAACACCCATAAATTTCCTGACAACAGCTTTGAATCCACGATCAATACCAGTATCAATGAAACCCTTAGCCGAACCATCATCACTGCTTTAACCGTCGTATTCACCCTTTTGTCTTTGTTGTTTTTTGGCGGTTCGGTCCTCCATGACTTTGCCTTTGCCCTAACCATCGGCATTATAGTTGGCACCTATTCCTCGATTTTTATTGCCAGTCCGGTTCTCACCCTGTGGAAAAAGAGCGAGGCTTAGGATTGGCATGACCGACATTGGATTTTTGCCGGAAAACACTTCCCGGATAGATGGCGATGATATTTTTTCTTTTGCCTGCCATCCTCAGGTAAAATGCTTTACCGAATGTTGTCGGCTGCTTGAACTGGCACTGACCCCCTACGACGTACTTCGACTGCGCCAAGCCACCGGGCTCACCTCGGAAGAATTGCTGGCAAAATATATCATTACCGAGCAGGAGCCCGGGGAGGCCTTCCCCAGGCTGTATCTGTCCATGGTCGATGATGGCCGGGCCAGTTGCGTCTTTGTCGACAAGGATGGCTGTTCCGTCTATGCGCACCGTCCCGGAGCCTGCCGTACTTATCCCCTTGGCCGAGCAGTGGCGCGTACCGACAGCAGTGTTCAAGAACATTTCGTGATTATGCAAGAGAAGCACTGCCAGGGGTTTCTTGAAGCCGCAAAACAGACGCCGAGAGGGTACAACCATGACCAGGAAGTAACTCTTTATAACCAATTTAACGATGCTGTACTGGAAATTCTCCAGCACCGGGCAATCCTTAATGGTTTCATTCCCTCGCGCCGGAATGTTGAACTCTTTATTCTGGCACTCTACAACCTTGACACCTTTCGCAGTGTATTGCTCGGGAACCGCTTGCGCTTCATTAACTTAAATAGTAAGGAAAAAGAACAACTACAAGATGATGAAAATTTGCTGAAATTTGGAATTTCCCTTCTGCGTGAACATATTTTTTCTCAGTTTTCACGATCATGACCATGACCACGCAAATAATGGAACAACCAAAAGTGCTGAAACTCATTGTGTTTGATTGTGATGGAGTCATGTTTGACTCAAGAAGGGCCAACTGTATGTATTACAACCACCTGTTGAGCCACTTCGCTCTGCCTCAGATGAGCGTCAGTGAAGAAGAATATGTCCATATGCACAATGTCATTGATTCGGTACGTCATATCTTCCGCCATTACCGGCAACCGGCACTGGAAGAAGTACACGTTTTCAGGCGGCAAGGCGACTACGCACCTTTTCTGCCCTACATGGAAATGGAACCCGACTTAGTAGCTTTTCTCGAAGAAACCAAAGGAAGATACCATCTGGCCATTTCCACCAACCGCACCAATACCATGATACCTCTGTTGCGGAACTACAAGTTGGAAGGCTATTTCGGCAAAATTATGACCGCCGCCACCGCTGTCAGGCCAAAGCCTGCCCCGGATGCACTTTTAGAAATACTCGACCACTTCGATTGTCAGCCGGAAGAAGCGATCTTTATCGGTGATTCGATCATTGATGAACAGCATGCTGCCGCCTGCAATGTTCCCCTGATTGCTTTCAAGAATCCTGACCTACACGCCAAATATTACGTTCGCTGTTTCATGGATATTCTGAAGCTGCCACCCTTAAAAGCTTAAGACTGGCAGATTTTTTATTCCAGTCTGCGATCCTGTTCCTCGTCGACTCGTTTCACTCCTTCCATCAGCAACATCATAAAATCGCCTATCTCGGCAGCTCGCATATCCTTTGGCGAAAGGCCGGTGGTAAATCGATAGATTCCTTTTTTTTCACCCAGAATTTTGAAAATTGCTTCCTCGTTTCTCAGGTTGCCATAGTCGGCATTGATTATACAGCCTTCTCGAAAGGCCACCTTGCCATGTTCCACGGAAAATTCCAGAGTGAGAATCCCTGTTTTCTGGTGCATGTGAAAGATTTGAAACAACTCGGCCGGAACAATTTCATCTATTCGACCGCTCATGCAGGATTCGAAATCCCGGGTGCGAGCGGCATTGGTCTGGCGTAGACGGGAAGCGAGCAATTGGGCCATAAAGGATTGTACCGCCGGGTTGTTGCCAAGCAATCGGCCAAAGACATCGCCTGCCACTGCCAGCACCCTCGATTTCTGCGTCGCCACAATTGTGGAAACCGCAACATCAGCACCGAGATAGCTCATTTCTCCACAAATCTCTCCCTCGGTAAGAGTAGCCAAATGAACACCTATATCGTCGACGCGGAGTTCCCCTTCTACCACAATATAGAGATTGAGGTTCTTTTCACCCTTCCGAATCAAGACCGTTCCTTCTTCAACAAAAATCTCATGAAGATGTTGCACGAGAGTGTTTAATTCGCCGGGAAGAATGGCCTGGAACAATGGGCTGCGCAAAAGATTTGAGCCGACCAGCTTTGCCGCCAATTCTATGGCCGCCGTGGCCCCTTCACCTACCGTTTGTCCCTGAACGGCTTCACGTCCGACCAGGGAAAATTTAATCAAACCTTTGCAACCACTGCAATTGAATATTGTTCCGGCATATTCCTCAAGGTTAACCGGTTGTTTTCGGAGGAATTTAAACAACAACTCAGTCATGTCGCGCACGAGAATGAGGCAAACTTCTTTCCCTTCCGGACAGGCAAGGGTTTTTTCTGAAAGCAGTAACCGCTCACCAGCTTTATAGATGGGGCAATTTTTTTCTGCGCCAATCAAAAAAACAGCGCTAAATGCTTTCATCGACACCACAAAAGAAACCGCCTTTCGGAAAGGTCCGGGACCCATCCAGCACTTTGGCTTCCCACACTATTTTCAGCACAAATCCGCTCCGCATTCAAATTCATTTTGTGTTGCTCAAATAAGTTGATATACTAGGAAAAATGGTACGCTATTTAACAACTTCTGCAAACATAATTTATGTCAGTTTCTCAAGAACAATTAGGCGAAATCCATCGGCAGTTGAGAGAAGTATTCCTTTCGCATCCGGCTATTTCAATCAAACCGGCAAAAGGAGATCCTCCTGAACAATATGAAATAACATATAATATTGCCGGATTCAGCAAGCCGGGTAGAGGCGAGGCAACTCTTTCGACAGGGCATAAGGTTGAGCTCACCATTCCGTTCGGTTTTCCACATTTCCCTCCGAGTTGCAAGCCCAAAAGTGACATTTACCATCCTGATTTCGATCCGGCAGCCATCTGCCTGGGGGATTTCTGGCAGCAGCATAGTCAAATCCCCGACCTCATCATTTTCATAGGAAAACTTATTAACGGCGAGAGCTACTCTACCACCAACGCCTTTAATGAAGAAGCTGCAATCTGGTACCAAAGCCATAAAGATGTTTTTCCCATCACCGAGATACAATGGCAGGACAGCCAAGAAAATGAAAGCATTACTTCCAAGGATGCAACAACGCAGATTGATACCATTGATGATGCTGATCTTTCTCCTGATTTTAATCTGCTCTCTCTCGACGATTCCTTGCCGGAAGAAGACCTGGCTTTAAATACTTCCTTCCCGGTCATTGAAACGCCTTCGGGAGCTGATATCGGCTTATTACAGCTATTAGAAAACCAAAAGAAATTCTTCAAACTTCGCCAAACATTAGGAAAGAGTGCCACTTTTTCAGACCAAATGGAAAAAATTTCCAACCATACTGAAGAAGAGATCAAAAAATCTGAAGAAGTATTTCGGGATGCAAAAAAAGCCGAAAATTTAGGAAACCTTAAAAAGGCAGCACGTCTTTACGAACAGGTCGGAGCAATAGCTACCGACTTCCCAAACCTCGAAGCAGACCAAAAAAGAGTAATTCAATCTTTAAAGCTCCTCGACAAAGTCAACCAAGCCCCTACCGCCGACCCTGCCAATTTTGATTTTTCTGATCAACTTGAAGACATTTTGCCTGTTCCTGATCTTTCAGCCAAAGTCATCGGGAAACGCAAACGACTCACTGTTTCAAACAAACAGCGTGATTCATTTGTTGGGAAAAAGGCTCTTGGCAGTAAACTTCTTTTTTCGCTTGCGGCTGGAATTCTTTGCATACTCCTCTCTACCGGTGGGTTGTATTATTTCATTGCCGTGCAGCACCTTGATGCGGCGCAAGTCGCACTCAACCAATGTACTGCGGGCATTGACAACGCTCAGTTTGATGGAGCGAAAAGATCCTGCGACGACGCCCTTGAAAAATTGTCGAGTGTTAAGTTTATCCTGCAATACCGTGTTAAAAAGCTACAAAACGATATTACTGAAATCCTTGGATCGGAAAAGCTATCCCAGGGTCTTGCCGGAAAAACTTTCGTGGATGGCAAATACCTTACCAAAAAAGATGCCGCCACCGTCTTTACTTATAAACAGTTGCTGAAAGAAGGTGAAGACTTTTTCGACCAGGAGGACTGGACACAAGCAGAAGATCGATACGTCAAGATTACAACCATCACCGACAAGAGCACTCTCTTTTCTGAAGCTGCCGTTGATGAAATTAAAAGCAAACTTAATTTCATTCGTTTTAGCTTGGTTTTTAGCTCTGCCAACACTTTACTTTCAAAGCAAAAATGGCAGGAAGCGGCCGCAGAAATCAAAAAAGCTGAAACCCTTCTTGGCGCTCTACCGGAAAAAGATAAACACCGCTATGCTCTCGAATTGAGTTCTGCTTTGGTGAAATGTAATTTTGAAGAATTTCGCAAGCAAGGAGATGATTTTTTCTCTAAGGCAGATTGGCTGAACGCCATTTCTTCGTACAAATCCGTGCTGCCAACAGAAGAAGATGCTAAAGTTGCACCGCAGGATACTTTAGCCACACTCCGTGAAAACATCAGCCGCGCTGAACTCTATGCTACCATCGATATGGGAAATAAGGCTTTTATATCCGGAGCCTGGGATGAGGCAATACAGGAATATAACAAAGCAGGTTCGATTCTCACCGCCAATCAAGGTAGTATGAATTTGGCCGACACCCAATTAACTCGCAAGAAAATCGACAGAATTATCCTGCAAACAACAATAATACGAGACCGCCAAGCAGCCAAAACCCTGCAGGACGACAAAAAAGACCTTCCGGCTGCGAGAAATACTTATCGGCGGATGGTAGCAAATATCACTAACAGTAGCTTTGCAGCTGAACCGGAATTTCTCGAAACCAAAAAAACGAGTATTGCAACCATCCAGGAACTTGATGAAAAAATCTATAAGGCCGAGAGAGAGCAGTATTTGAAAGAGAGTTTTCGCACTCTTTTTGTGGCGAATTACCCGACTGCCATTCCCGAGAATCTCAACAATCCTATAATCACCTACATTAAAGAGGCGGATGGCAAGATGATCTTTAAAATGCAATGCACCGAGACCGGTCAAGGCCGACCTCTGGCCCTTGTTATGTTCTATGCGTATGATAAAGGCAGCAATCGATGGGATTTTTTTTCCGAGAAACAATAATCTTGCTGGTGTTTAAACAAGGAAGCGAAATTCTCCTTTGCCCAAGAGATTATGAAGATGCAAAAGACCCAAAATTGTACCGTCATCATTTATTATCGGCAAGGCGGTGATTTCATGGGTCTGCATTATGCTCAGCGCATCCGCTGCGAGCCTCGAACTGTCAATACAGATTGGGTTTTTGGTCATCAACTGCGCAGCGTTTAACTGGGAAATTACCTGAGCCCCAACGAAAGCCCGACGAATATCGCCATCGGTAACTATTCCCAACACTTTTCTCGCGTCATCAACCACCAGAACAACCCCAATATTTTTGTCGTTAAGGACCCTTAAAGCCTCGGTTGCTGAGGCATCAGGTGCAATTGCCGGGATGTCCTTGCCGGCTAACATCACCTCAGTCACCCGCACCTTCAATCTTTGCCCAAGGCTCCCACCCGGATGATTCAGACGAAAATCCTCCTTCTGAAATTTTTTCCGATTGAGCAGAACTACCGCGAGAGCATCTCCCATTGCAAGAGTGGCGGTTGTGCTGGCTGTTGGAGCTAAGCCTAAAGGACAAGCCTCTCTTGGAACTCGGATATCCAGCACAATGTCTGCGGCTAGGGCTAAAGCTGACTTTTCCTGCCCGGTCATTGCAATGATTCTATTGCCTCGTTTTTTGAGAGTAATAAGTAAGCCATTCAATTCGGCGGTTTCACCCGAATAGGAAATGGCGAGAATCACATCTCCAGGCATCACCATACCGAGATCGCCGTGCATTGCTTCGACAGGATGCAGAAAAAACGACGGAGTTCCAGTACTGTTCATGGTAGCCGCAATCTTTTGCCCAATAATTCCCGATTTGCCTATACCGGTAATGACCACCCTGCCCGGACCGGCAAGAATAATGTCAATAGCCTTAATAAAATCTATACCAATACGCGCACGTATCGCTGCCAGTCCCTCTTCCTCAATACGTAGCACTTCTCGTGCATCTTCAATAGACATTCTTTGATTCCTTATTTTTGAAACTCGTTTTCTCTGTGCACCACCGCTTATTCAGTATGCATTTTTCAGATCTTAGAGAAAAATGATGGGTAATTGTTTTCGAGTTTCGCCATCATAATCATAGTTTTTCGGCAGTGCAAGCAGCACTGCCGAAGACGACTCAAGGCAGAATAAAAAGATGGCCGCCTTGACATGGGATAGCTTTCATCCTATTTCCTTCGCTTTTTTCCTTACTTTTTTTAAATCTGGTGTATAATAAGCGGTTTTATAATGTTTCACAATCACCCAACCTTTCCATTTATTTTGTGGAGTTCTCTCATGTCAGATTATCTTTTTACCTCAGAATCCGTGTCTGAAGGCCATCCCGACAAAGTTGCCGATCAGATCTCCGACGCCATCCTCGACGCCATTCTCAAACAAGACCCTTTTGCCAGGGTCGGTTGTGAAACTCTCGTCACTACCGGAATGGCGGTTATTGCCGGGGAAATTACCACTTCAGCCTGGGTTGATATGCCTGACGTTGTCCGCCAGACTATTAAACAAATAGGCTATAACTCCTCGGAGATGGGCTTTGATTGGCAATCCTGTGCGGTCATTACCTCCATTGACAAACAGTCACCGGACATAGCCCAAGGTGTAAATGAAGGTACTGGTCTTGATCTTGAGCAAGGTGCCGGCGACCAGGGACTGATGTTTGGGTACGCCTGCAATGAAACCGAAACTCTCATGCCGATGCCGATTGCCTTGGCCCATAAACTTACAAAACGCCAGGCAGATGTGCGCAAAACCAATATTCTTTCTTGGTTGCGTCCTGATGCAAAAAGCCAGGTTACCATAGAGTATGTTAACAATGTTCCCTCAAGAATTGAAGCTGTCGTCCTTTCTACGCAGCACGATGCCTCAGTCAACTACGCTGATCTTAAAGAAGGCGTCATGGAAGAGATCATCAAACCGATCCTGCCTGCCAAGATGATTGATGCCAATACCAAATTTTATATCAATCCCACCGGTCGATTCGTCATCGGCGGCCCGGTCGGAGACTGTGGCGTCACCGGTCGAAAAATTATTGTTGATACGTATGGTGGCAAAGGATCGCATGGCGGCGGTGCCTTTTCCGGCAAAGATCCTTCCAAAGTTGACAGATCGAGCTCCTACTACGGGAGGTATGTCGCTAAAAATTTAGTTGCCGCCGGTCTCGCCGATGAGATTGAGGTGCAGGTTGCCTATGCCATTGGTATCTCGCAACCTGTATCTATCAATGTCAACAGCTTTGGCACCGGGAAGATCTCCGACGCAGAAATCAAGAAACTCATCACCACACATTTCGACCTCAGACCCAAGGCAATTATTCAACAGCTTGACCTTTTGCGGCCAATCTATCTTGCTACCGCGGCTTATGGCCATTTTGGTCGGGAACTCGATGACTTTACCTGGGAAAAGACCGATAAAGCGGAAATACTACGTGATGCTGCTGGCCTTAAATAATTACATTCATAATTAAAGCATTATTCAAAGTTGGAATCGAAGAATGGAAAACAATACAATGACACTAACATTTACTGATTACAAAGTCGCTGATATGGCTCTTGCCGCGTGGGGACGGAAAGAAATAGCCATCGCTGAAACCGAAATGCCCGGTCTTATGGCTTTACGCCAAGAATATCGTGACAAGGCCCCCCTCAAAGGCGCCCGTATCGCCGGCTGCCTGCACATGACCATACAGACAGCAGTTCTCATGGAAACCCTGGTTGAGTTAGGCGCCGAGTTGCGCTGGTCCAGCTGTAATATTTTTTCGACCCAGGATCATGCCGCCGCAGCCGTCGCTGCTGCCGGCATTCCAACCTTTGCCTGGAAGGGCGAGAACGAGGAAGAATTCTGGTGGTGCATCGACCAGACAATTTTTGGCCTGAACGATTGGCGCCCCAACATGATACTTGATGATGGCGGTGATCTCACTTTGATACTCCATGATAAATACAAGGACGAACTGACCGCGATACGTGGCATCAGCGAAGAAACCACCACAGGAGTGCACCGCCTCAACGAAATGGCTAACGCCGGCAAACTGGCCTGTCCAGCCATAAATGTTAATGATTCTGTGACAAAATCGAAATTCGATAATCTTTATGGCTGTAGAGAATCCCTCATCGACGGGATAAAACGCGCCACCGACGTGATGATAGCTGGTAAAAACGCCGTAGTGGTCGGTTATGGCGATGTAGGAAAGGGCTGCGCCCAGGCCTTGCGAGGCATGGGCGCAACGGTTTATATCACCGAAATTGATCCCATCTGCGCTCTTCAGGCAGCCATGGAAGGCTACAGAGTCGTGACCATGGAAGATGTTGCGCACCTCGGCAATATCTTCGTCACCTGTACCGGCAATTTACGGGTTATTACCCGGACGCATATGGAAAAAATGCCCGACCAAGCTATTGTCTGCAACATTGGCCATTTTGATTCAGAAATCGACATAGCGGGAATCCGGGATCTGCCATGGGACAACATCAAACCGCAGGTTGACCACGTCATCTTTCCTGACGGAAAAAAAATAATCGTACTGGCTGAAGGTCGCTTGGTGAATCTTGGCTGTGCCACTGGGCATCCGAGTTTTGTCATGAGCAACTCTTTTTCCAACCAGGTTCTGGCGCAGATCGAACTCTGGCAAAATTCCGGGAAATATGAGAACAAGGTATACTTTCTGCCGAAACATCTTGATGAGATGGTAGCCAAAATGCATCTGAAAAAAATAGGTGCAAACCTCACCCAACTGAACAAAGAACAGGCCGATTATATAGGCGTAGCAGTCGACGGTCCGTATAAACCGGAGTATTATCGATATTAGGAGCAGCTTTTCTAGCATTTTCAATAAAACCGGTAGATGTCTGGATGTCTGCCTGCATCTACCGGTTTTTTATTGCTTTTCCAGCAAGCCTGACATCACCTGACAAAACTGTGTGTATTCGCCCGTCTAAAGCCTTCACATGAAGTTGCCCCTCATCATCCGGTCCCAATGACACTCCGGTAATTATTTTTCCGTCGGCCCCTACACATTCCATGCGTTTACCTAACAGAAAATCGCGCCTTTCCCAGGCTGCAAGAATCGGCTGAAAACCGTCTTTATAGAAAATCTCCAGCAGTTGCAGTATTTCGTCGCGGAGAGATAAGAAAACTTGCGAAGCGTCAGGACAGGATCCTGTCTGAAGAAAAATGGATGTAACCTTGCCGTGCAGATCCTCCGGAAAATCCTCCAAAGAAGCACTGAGGTTCAGGCCGATCCCGATAACGGCGAATCGCTGCGCTTCCGGCTCATTCAGAGCTGAGGATTCAGTCAATATTCCCCCGCACTTTTTGCCATCTAAGAAGATGTCATTCGGCCATTTAAGCTGTGAGAATCCGCCTGCAATGCGATCTACCGCCAGCGCAACTCCAAGGCCTGCCGTCAGAGTAATTTTGGGAAAGTCCTGTATTGCAAGTCTCGGTCTGACAATAATTGAACAATAGAGGCCTTTACCGGCTACTGAATGCCAGCTCTTTCCCAGTCGGCCTCGGCCTTCTGTCTGATTGGCAGCGATAACAGCAGTGCCGTGTGGAGCCCCATTTTCGGCAAGCTTCTTGGCAAGGGAGTTGGTTGAGGGGACGGTGTCGAAAGAATGGATGGGATACATTGCAAACAAAAAAAAGCATAAGGAATATTCTGCCTTATGCTTTTTGAAAAAAACGGGTTTGATTATTCTACATTGCCAATTCCGCCTGAGCCTTCTTCATTCTTAATACGGCCAGGGATAGCGTACATAGTGGTTGAACCGGAAGACCAAAACATCAGTTTTCCTTCCCGTACCATTTCGTTGGCTACGTTTTTCATATCTCTAGGCTTGGTGTCAGGATCACAGGCATAGAAATCTTTGATATACAGCTGCGGCTTTGGAGACTTGGTCGCTTTCTCCTCGATGGCCTTTTTCAGTTCTTCTTTACTAAGTGCCATAATTTTACTCCTAAGTAGGTTGAAGAAGAAAGCATCAATGGACCAGGCAATTACTCATTGCCTGGTCCGCAAACAACATTCTTGTCTTACTACTTGATATGACTGGTGAACTTAAACTGGGTAGTGGTTCTCCAGGTGTCATAGGCAAGACGATAGTCATCGATGCTCTTATCAGTGAAGGGGATATCACATTTCTCAAAGAATTTTTCCCAACCGATCCTTGCCGCCCATTCACCAACACGCTCGTATTTTTTCGCATCGGCGGCATAAGCAACCAGGATTTTCTTGACGGCGGCTACGGTTTCCGGCCAACGTGGAGTAGTATTCGGCAAGAAGGGAATGACGAGCTTCGAGAAGGTCGGAGCACTGAGTCTGTTGGATACCTTACCGCCTACCAGAATGGCAATACCGTCACCTTCCGGATCAGCAAGAGGCATGGCAGGACACATAGTGTAGCAGTTACCGCAGAACATACAACGCTCAACAGTAACCTTAACCGTTTTAATCTCTTTGCCATCTACCACTGCTTTTGCGGGCTTAACAGCACCCAGCGGACAAGATGCGATGGCGAGCGGAAGCTCACATACGCCGGAAATCCGCTTATTGTCGATCATCGGTGGCTTGCGGTGAATACCAAGGATGGCGATATCGGATGCATGGACGGCACCACACATGTTCAGACAGCAGGCAAGAGCAATACGCACCTGTGCCGGCAAAGTCATGGAGGTGAAATAGTCAAACAGTTCATCCATAACCGCTTTTACAACACCAGAAGCATCGGTAGCGGGGGTATGACAGTGTACCCAACCCTGGGTATGAACAATATTAGTTACGCCTGCGCCGGTTCCGCCGACTGGAAACTTGTTACCTCGACTTGCAAGGGTATCAAGAAGCGGTTGTACCTTGGCACGGGAATCAACCATGAACTCAATGTTGTTCCGAGTGGTGAAACGCAGGAACCCATCGCAATGTTTATCCGCGATCTCACAAACTTCACGAATATATTCGACAGAAACCAACCGAGTTGTGCCAACCCGTACCGAGTATACCTCATCGCCGGTCTCCGACTTGTGCATCAAAACCCCGGGCTGAATGATCTCATGCCACAACCACTTGCCTTTATTGGCTTTGATGACTGGGGGGAAAAACTGTTCATAATGGGGTGGGCCAAGATCTGAGATACGGCCTTCCATTGGTTTTTGCGGATTGTAACCCATGGCAATTCTCCTTATTTCTAATATGAATTATCAGCTCAAATTATAACAGCATTAGGCCTTGTGTTTGGCGCGGAATTCGTCGATATCACGTTCAAAACCGCCTTCAACCTCTTCCTCTTTCCAGAAGATGTAGGGGTTACTACGTGGCTCTTTAATATGCTGTGGAATGGGAGTAACGCCCATAACTGAGAGGAAGGTCGGCAAACCAACACGCTGCATGGTTTCACCAACACGCTCACGATTCTTTCCGACTTCCATCCACCAGTCCCAAACTTTTTCGATGAATTCTACCAATTCCTCAAAGTCGTTGTCTTTGGACATTTTGACGAAGGGTATGATCAAAGTTGCGAACTGGGCACCATCAAGGATTGGGGCTTTAGCGCCGACACAAAGGGAAGCACCTTTATCAAGACCGGGACGTAGGGCTCGGGGCATGACGTTTATACAGTGCATGCAGCGGGTACATTCCTTGTCGTCGATTTTCAACTCTGCACCTTCCAGCCACATACACTGGGTCGGACAGAGATTGATAACTTCTTTGGTTATATCGAACTTACCCCAGTCTCTGCCACTGTGGGCCCCACCGTTGGCGGGATAGTTGCCGGCGACATACTCTTTGACCGCTGCCTGATCGATGCGAATTGCATCTCTCCAGGTACCGATAACGGATATATCGGAACGGGCAATGGAGGCAACACAATCGTTCGGGCAACCGGAGAATTTGAACTTGAATTTATACGGGAAAGCAGGACGATGGATTTCATCCTGATATTTCAACGTCATTGCATGACATGCTTCCTCAGTGTCATAACAAGACCATTCGCAACGAGACTCGCCAATGCAGTTGGCTGGAGTACGCAGGTTGGAGCCCGAGCCACCAAGATCCTGGCCCATGTCATGGGTCAGATCCCAGAAAAAGGGCTCAAGATTCTGGGTGCGGGTACCAAGAAGAATAATGTCACCGGTTGAACCGTGGAAGTTGGTCATACCGGATCCGTACTTCTCCCAAAGAGCCATCAACTGCCGAAGATTGGCACTGGAATAATACTTTGAAGCAGGCTGAGCAACACGAATGGTGTGGAAATGTTCAACACCAGGGAATAACTCAGGAACGTCGGCGTAACGTCCAACAATACCGCCACCGTATCCAAAAACACCGACGATACCGCCGTGCTTCCAATGGGTGATCCTGTCTTTGTAGGACAGCTCCAGGATACCAAGAATATCCCAACACTCAGGCTTGGTTTCCGCCTGGCGCTTAATGTCGGTCACGAAGCTTGGCCACGGGCCACTCTCCAATTGGTCCAACAAGGGCGTCTCACGTTTTGCCATGATTTCCTCCTTTAAATTACTGTTTATACTACAACCTTAACCAAACTCTTTACTCAAAACCGGGATTCAGCCTTCGGCTTATCTTTTTCATCGTAATCATTGCTCCATCTCCCTGACACATTTGATGTATGCTACGGAATAGCGAAACAAGATTATCAATTTCCTGAATTAGGGTGCCAGAATAGCTGTGCAAGATGCTTTTGTCAACAAAAATCCTTTTGACAACAAGCCGTCAAATGAACAACCATTCAGCCTTCAACGCCATGTTCTATGAGACATCAATCAACTGATTCATGAAGACTTTTTCGAGACTCTCGCCGGCTGAAGTTGGATCAGTCATAGCACTGAGAAAACCGGTTGCCAGCGCCTTTCCCAATTGCACACCCTCTTGGTCAAATGAATTTATGTTCCAGGCAAATCCTTGAAACACTATCTTTGCCTCATAAAGCGCTAAAAGTGCTCCCATCACCTTTGGCGTAAGTTGGTCTGCAAAAAGAAGACATGAGGGGCGATTGCCGGAAAAGCGTTTATTGGGGTTGTCGGACGGCTGCCCTACCGCCATGGCCACCATCTGGGCAAACAGATTCGCCAGCAGTTTCTGTTGCGAAGTTGAGCCACTGACAATTGCGTCCATACCGTATTGAGAGTGGCGAAAGCCTATGAATTCCACTGGGACTTTCTCGGTGCCTTGGTGCAGGAGTTGATAAAAAGCGTGTTGTCCGTTAGTTCCTGGCTCACCCCAGATTATCGGCCCGGTCTTAGTGACCACCGCGGCTCCTCTACGGTCTATTGATTTTCCATTACTTTCCATATCGCACTGTTGCAGATGCGCCGGAAAACGATGCAGTGCCTGACTGTAAGGGAGAATCGCAAGGGTTGGATATCCAAGAAAATTATGATTCCATATTCCCAGTAATCCGAGAAGCAGAGGGAGATTTTTACGGATATCGGTCTCTTCCACCTCGCAATCAACAATAGAAGCTCCTTGCAGATATTCCATAACCCTGGAAAAACCCATATAAAAACCGAGCATCACTGCTCCGACCATGGAGGTAGAACTGTATCTGCCACCGATGTAATCGTACATATAGAAGGAGCGCAAATATTTTCCCGGGTTATCCATCGGACTTTTTTCACCGGTCACGGCGATGCAATGGCGGGCGGGATCAAGCCCGGCTCGTTCGAGAGCCTGGCGCGCATGCTGTTCATTGGTGAGGGTTTCAAGCGTCGTGCCACTCTTTGAAACTATGCTGACAAGGGTTGTGGCGAGATTCACCTCGGCAAGGACGTGGGCTGCGTCATCGGGATCGACATTGGCAATAAAACGAACCTTCCGCCCTTGCAAGCCATACGCTTTGAGGGCCTCAAAAATTGATCGCGGACCAAGATCGGATCCACCAATCCCGATATGCACCATGGTATCGAAGGGCTGACCATCCTTGTTAAGCAACCGGCCAGTTTCAAGATCGGCTAGAAATGTTCTCAGTTTTTCGATCTCCCGCCGAGCTTCCGTACTCGCCAATGGCTCGACCGAAAGCGTAGCGAAGATGTCCCGACTGGCAGTGTGCAAAACTTGGCGATTCTCGGAGTCAAAGCCCTCGATTCGGTTCATGATCGCTCCGCGGCGCATCATCCTGAACTGCTCAACCAAACGCAACTCATCTGCCAATTCCTGCAACCTGTTCAGCACCCTGTCATCTATTCTTTCGGTTCCATAATGAAGGTGCCAGAGTTGGGTGCGGCAAATATACCTTGCCAATCGTCCATCCGCCTGAAGTGCTTGAGTTCCAGTTAAATCATAAGGATTTCGTGCTAGTCTCACCAGTTCCGGGAATACTTTTGTATCAGCAAGTCCTTTGAATTGAAAAGCCATCTGTCAATCTCCAATGTCTACTGGTGGCCACAAGTCGCGCCAACCTCTGCTTGTTTTCGAAGCGTCGCAATGGTCGCCCGGTAGTCATTACTGCCATACACCGCTGAACCTGCAACAAAAACATTTGCACCGGCTGCCGCTATCTCGGCAATTGTTAAGATACTTACTCCGCCATCAACCTCGATATCTACTTGCAGTTTCCTCTCCACTAATCGCTGTCGGAGTTGCTTTATCTTGGTGAGTGTCGAGGGAATAAACGATTGCCCGCCAAAGCCGGGATTGACCGACATCAGCATCACCAGATCGATCTCTTCCAGGATATAATCAAGGGTTGTAAGGGATGTTGCCGGATTGAGCACCACGCCGGGTCTCTTCCCTAGCTCCCGTATTCTCGATACGGTTCGCTGCAGATGGCTGCAGGCTTCAACATGCACGGTAATCCAGTCAGCGCCGGATGCGGCGAAGGCATCGACGTATCGATCAGCATCGGATATCATCAGGTGAACGTCGAGTACCTTCCCGGTAACCGCTCGTGCAGCCTGCACGATCAGTGGACCGATGGTGATATTTGGCACAAAATGCCCGTCCATAACATCGATATGAATAATGTCGGCACCTGCCTCGTCAACAGCTCGTATTTCCTCACCCAACCTGCTGAAATCGGCAGATAATATCGACGGTGCTATGTGCATTACTTGCTTCATTGCTTGCCTCAGTTTTTCCATGATTATTTTGCAGCCGTTACAAAATACCTCGGAAATATCTGAGAATTTCGTTACGGCTCCTTATGGCATTCCGATCAGGTTAGCCTTTGACTTCGGCTGAGACGATTCCCTCCGAATGCAGGGTCAAGACTTCATGTTCTGGGTGTTATTTTTCGCACCCTGTCCCCCGGCAACATCTCAATCCACCCGTCCAGCTCCAGATAAAGCAGGAGTTCACTGACCCGCGCCGGGGAAAATCCAACCTTGTCAATGAGTCCCTCTCGCATTTGTGGATAGGAATCAAGGTGGCTGAGCAATGCTACCGCATCCGGATCAAGCCCGGAAATATTTTCTTGCTTGTCCCCGTTTTTTTCAGGGCCACCATGGAGAATTGGTAAATTCAGCTCTTCGACAATATCTGCAGCGCTCTGAACCAATTTGGCGCCTTGTTTCAGCAACCAGTGTGTTCCCTCACTTTTGCACGAATCAATATGGCCAGGCACGGCAAAAACCTCTCGCCCGTAATCGAGAGCAATCTGCGCAGTAATGAGCGAACCGGAACGTTTTGCCGCTTCGACAACCACAACGCCTTTGCTCAACCCGGCAATAATTCTGTTGCGTGCTGGGAAGCGGAAACCTTCCGGACGGGTACCAAAAGGATACTCGGACACCAGAACACCGGTTTCACCAATTTTGCGAAAAAGTGGGAGATTCTGTCGGGGGTATACGACATCAAGCCCGCAGCCAAGAACCGCAACAGTACTGCCTGCTCCGGTGAGGGCGCCGTTGTGTGATTCAGCATCTATTCCAAGCGCCAGGCCGGAAACGACAGTCAGCATGGAGGCGGAAAGCTTGCTCGCTAGAGTAAAAGCAATTTTTCGTCCGTACGCGGTTGCCGCCCGTGAACCAACAATGGCAACCGCAGGTCGGGCTAAAAGCTCTTTTCGGCCAAGGGCATACAACACCGGAGGGGGGTCGGCAAGTTGCTGCAGTAAAGGCGGGTAACCTGTATCCTCAAAGGAAAGTGCACACCCCCCGGCAGCCGTCAGCCGGTCGAATTCTCTTTGTCCATCAGCTGCAATATCCGCTGGGGCAAAGAGTCCAGAAACCTGCTGCTCGCGAATTCCCTTTACCTGTAGGAGTTCTTTTCTTGATGCCCGCAGAACTGCAGCGGGAGAATGGAAATGATCAATCAGGCGCCAGAAGCTTGCGAGCCCAAGTCCAGGCACTAGGCTCAGACTGATCCAATCAAGGGTGGCTGCCACTTTCCGCCTGCCTTTGTATTTGAACCGATCGGCTGAAGGAGTAGCCCCCGGTCCATTTTAAGCTTGAACCATCTTTCGACATGAATTTTTTTCAATCAGTCATGAACACTTTCAATTCTTCAACTCGGGAAGGATGCTTCAGTTTCATTATCGCCTGCGCCTCAATCTGCCGGATACGCTCTCTGGTAACTGCGAAACACTTGCCCACTTCCTCGAGAGTATGATCGCAATCGACATCAATCCCATATCGCAAGCGCAGCACCTTCGCTTCTCTTGGAGAAAGCGAGGACATTACCTGACTCAAACATTGTCTGAGACTTGCAACCATTGACACTTCATCCGGCCCAAGTTTTTCCTTATCCTCAATAAAGTCGCCAAGAAATGTTTCACCATCATCACCGACGGGGGTGTCGAGTGAGATCGCATCTTTTGCAATCTTCAATGCTGACTTAACTTTGCCCACTTCGGTCCCAAGTTGTATAGCCATCTCCTCGGGCGTCGGTTCTCGATGCTCTTCGAGGAGGAAATCCTTGGACACCCTGAGCAGTCGATTGATCGTCTCAATCATGTGAACCGGCAGACGAATCGTCCTGCCCTGATCAGCAATTCCCCGAGTGATAGCCTGTCTTATCCACCAGGTGGCATACGTACTGAATTTGTACCCACGGTGATAATCAAACTTTTCCACCGCTTTCATCAGCCCGATATTGCCTTCCTGGATAAGATCGGAGAACTGCATGCCGCGATTAACAAATTTTTTGGAAACGGAGATCACCAAGCGTAGATTCGCCCGCACCAGACCTTCTTTCGCCTGTTTGTAAATATCCCAACCGGCATCAATTTCCTGAAGAGCATGTTGCAAATGCTGCTGATCGATTCCCGACTCCTCAAGCATCTGACGATTCACCTGCCGAGCAATGGCTTCAGGCAAAGCAGAGTAGGTCGATACAGGCAATTGCCTGCTATGCTGAGTAATCAATTCGACAAGGACTTTCCGGAAGCGTTTGGACAATTCCTCTAGTCCGTCTGCCATCGCTTTGATACACTCGACGCAGATATATTTTTCTGCAAACAAACCGGCAATCTCTTCTCCTGTTTGAAGAATTTCCTGAAAAAGTGCGTCGGCTTCAGCAGTATTTTCCGATAACTGCAGAAACATCGCCAGTAAGCCCTCTCTCTTTTTATTCAGGGTGACCGCCTGCTCGACCCGGGCTAAGAAATCCCTACTTTCCTTTTTAACCGTGCCGGGCTTATTGTCGAGGATTCCACCAATAATCTGGCAGATCCGGTCACTATTGGTATCAAGACCTCGAACGGTCTCACGCAATGCTGGTATTGCCAGTGGTGCCTTGAGGACAGCATTCTGAACCCTTTGCTTGCCGGCTTCCATGGTCTTGGCAAGCTTCAATTCTTCTTCGTGATTGAGAAGGGTAAGCGTCCCCATTTCCCGAAGATAGATATTCATCGGATCAATAGAACCATTTGATTTGGTGTCTTTGTCCTGTTCCTCGGAATATCGAGCAGCTCGCCGCCGGTCACGCTTGCGCCGGTCACTCAGGAAATTGGCCCGACGGTCTTGGGTCTGGGTAGTCCTCTTTTCTTGCGGGAAATCGGAGTTTTCTATGGGGGCAGCCATTTCTTCAGCAAGATCTTCGGTAAAATCATCAGTTAAACCGTAGGATGATGAGTCGTCTTCTAAATCATATTCTCTCATACCCTCATCGGCTTCCCTGACTATATCGTCTTCATTTCCTGCCAACGCCATGCATCTCTCCTTTAAGCAAATTCCGGCAAAACCTAGATACCGATGATTCCAATCAGTCCCACAAAATCAATAAAACCAGTTGTCCGGCGGCAACCCGCTATCAATTCGCACTTATCCTTTTCAATCAAACGAAACCGGTGGAAATGTCAAGAAATTTCCTTGCAATATGAAAAAGTAATTTAATCCTCACAAGATTTGACTATGCAACTTACTGGTGATCTTGATCTTCTCCGCCAGCAGTTCCTGCAAAAGGTGCTGATCACCCGCTTTCTCGGCCATCTGGATACGTTGCATTACATCAGCAGATTGCTCTTTCAATTGAAACTTACGCAGATACAGAAGAAATTCTGCAAGCTCATCGCAGGAATTTTTTTCATCCCCCTCCGATGAGTGCACCGGAGCACGGAGAAGAAAATCGGCGACGAGGCTTCGTTCGACACCTTCCGGCAACACGGTCAATAATTCTTCGGGTTCTGCCCGGGGATTTGTGGTGAGCAAGCTTTGCAACTCTAAAAAAAGCATTTCCCCAATTCCTCCGACGAGACAGTCCCTCAAACCGCCCTCGGCCAGCTGGAAAAAAAGTTGCGGATGAAGAATCATGAATTCCACAAGCTGGCGCTGCGCCATGACCAACGGGACTCCCTGCTCGGCCCTGGTTTTTTTTGTCGGTTGGGGTTGCCACTCAGCAATCGGCTCGGATGCGCGTTCAAGACTTACATCAAGTTGGCTTGCCGACAATCCAAGCTTCTCAGCAAAATGGGCAACAAAGAGCGAGCGCTGCAAGGGAGAAACCGCTGCTGCAATCAAGGGCTTCAATTCTTCCAATATCTTACTCTTGCCGTCAAGGGTAATTCCATACCGATTTATCATCTGCTCAAGGGCAAATTCAGGCAAGGCCACTGCCTGGTCCAGCAGAACGTTCAACTCCCCCAGCCCTTTCTCTCGGACAAAGGTGTCCGGGTCATGCCCCGTCGGGAGGAAGGCTACTCGGCCGGGAATCTGTTCCGCGAGAAACAACGGCACTGCCCGGACAGCCGCCTTTCTTCCCGCATCATCACCGTCAAATAAAAGGGTAATCTTCTCAGCAAAACGTTTAAGGAGCCGAAGTTGCTCGCGGGTCAAGGCAGTCCCAAGCGGTGCCGCCACATTATTGCAGCCATGGGCGACCAAGGACATGAGGTCGAAGTTCCCCTCGACCAGCACGGCTTGATTTTGCCGCCTGATAAATTCTTTTTGCTGAAACAGGCCGAGCAACAATTTACCCTTGTTAAACACCAGACTTTCCGGAGAATTGAGATATTTAGGCTGCCCCTCCCCGACAATCCTGCCGCCAAAGCCGCAGATCCGCCCACTAATATCCGAGATCGGAAAAAGTATCCGGTCCCGGAACCGGTCATAGCTGCCGCCTTGGTTTTTTTCCACCAGCAGCCCCGCTTCAACAGCGATCTTCACCTCTTCTTTACCGAGTTGGCTGCCAAGAAAATTCCAACCGACCCCCTCAACCGCCGGGGCATAGCCGATGCGAAACCGGGTTAAGAGTTCGGAACTGACGCCCCTTTTGTTCAAATACTCCCGTGCCACCCGGGCACCCGCCGCATCCTGCAGGTAATGACTGAAAATCATAGCGCATTTCTCGTTGACGGCAAAGAGCAGTTGGCTTCTTTGCAGCCGCACTTCCTCTTCTTTTGATTGGCGACGCTCCGGGAGTTCTATTTGATATCTTTTGGCCAGTTCCTTTAACGCGGTTGGAAAATCAACATTATGATATTTCATCATAAAACTAAACACATCCCCCGACTCCCCACAGCCAAAACAATGGTAAAACTGCTGGCCGGAGTGTACTGAGAATGAGGGAGTTTTTTCGCCGTGGAACGGACACCGCCCGAGAAAGCGCACTCCACTTCGCTTCAGCTCTATGCACTCCCCGATAATCTGCACAATATCAGCCCGCTCTTTAATAAGAGCGGCAACATCATCCCGTGATTCGTTTATGGCCATTGTTCCATCCATGTAAAAGTACGGTGCATCTTCTCATCGTTCATATTATACTATCCTTACTTAGGGGATGCCATTGTTTGACCGGCTATTTCCCGCCTCCTCAACCTAAGCTCCCGGTTTTCGGCATGGAAGATTTCGCAAACGCCATCGCTTATGAAGTGAAACAGGAGATTGCCGACCGCTATTTCGGATTCCGCACCCGGATTGAAAACCAGGCGAAAGAATACCTTGCAAAGATGCAGGAAACCAGCAAAGAATTTAGCGTTGGAATCCAACTCGATTTGTGCCGTATGCAGTTCCTTTTGCAGGAACCACAGCTTTTTCGTTCATTCCTTCATCTGATCGACCTCCCCTTGGAGGAAGCCTTGCATTTATGCAGTCAACAAGCACCTCCCGAGAGACAAGAACTTTTTATAGCAATGCGCGGCACAGGATTTACCCGCTGGAGAAGATTTCGCAGTTTGGCGATACTCGTCTACCGTTCCTTAGCAGAAAACATTGCAACATACCGTGACATATATCTCCTGCTCCAGGAGGAGCACATCGAAATCTGCATGGAGATCGACAAATTTCAGCGTCAAAACGACCTTTCCGACATCCTCTGTTTTCTCCGTAATCTCGATTCCCCTGATGCGGAAAGACTGAATTTTCTCCATTCCAACTCCGCCCTTCGACCCGACAAAGCTCTCAAGCAAGATATGCTTATTGCTCCGCCCGCCCCTGCCACCGAGGCCATGATTTTACTGAACCCCCTGCCGCCACTCAAACAGATTGCCGAACAATTCACCGAGCTCCTCAAGCAGGCGTTTGTCCGGCATGATCGCTCAGCCCCATCGAGCCCTCCTTTCTGACCAAGAATCACTTTGCCGAACTTTATTGATGGATATGATGATGGGATATTCTAAATATTTGCTTTTTGCTCATCAAAAAATATATACTTTAGTACCTTAGAAATTCATTTCTTGTTTTTTAAGAATGAATTTCGTGAAGGTACTTATCCCCTTGTGGGGGCTAATATCATGATCGATCCCATAAAAAAAATGACGACAGAGTGGTGGTCGCCGGAAACTGAATCAAGAGCCCTTTGCGCTATGACCGACACCCGGTATTTAACAGCCTCCGATCTCGCCAAAGAGCAGCTCCTCAAAGAACTTGTCCGCCCGCTCTGTAGGTCGGCACTTTGTCTCTCTCCTGGCGTTCTCCCTTCTCCCGAGGAATTGTGCAAGGCCACACTCATCCTCATCACCGATCCTGCCGTGGCGATTGGGCTGCTCTTGGAACATTCTGCCTTGCCGCCTTCCACCCCTATTCTCTTTCTCGGTGTCGGAACCTCTGTGCCTCACCTTTTTCAACATTATCGCGACAAGTTACTGCTTGATTGTATGGTGGTCCCAGTACCCCTTGAAGTTTTCCGGCACAGAATAACCTTTCTCTGCCGGGTACAGAAAATGAGTGTTGAACATCATGCCAATTCCACCACTCTCAGTCGGCAACTCGATATCCTTGCGACCCGGGATGGATTGACAGGGCTTTATAATCGACGCCACCTGACCACGGGTCTCATGCAAATAATTGAAAGCTCTAAAAACCACGGCGCAGATCTGTCCCTGCTGCTTCTCAATATCGACTTTTTCAATACCGTCAATAAAACTTCGGGCTTGCAATACGGCGATTTCATCCTCAACGATATGGCGGCAAGACTCACAACAGCCTCGCGAAAAAGCGATAGCTGCTATCGCTTCTCCGGTGAAGATTTTATCGTTCTCATGCCCGGCGCGGGTCTCGATGAGGCAAAAAAATCTGCCGAGAAAATCCGCAAGGCCTGTTGCGAAAAGCCCTTTACGCACGGCCAGATAACGCAAAGCATAACCGTCTCGATGGGTCTTGCTTGCTTACAGATTCATAATCCGACAAGCCATGACGATTTTATTCATATGGCGGAAACTGCCCTTTTTATGGCCAAGGCCCGGGGACGCAACAGACTGCAGATATTCAATCCTCTTAGCTGCCCAGGCCAGCTCACACCCAGAAAATCAATGGCCTTTCTCAAGGACTCGCTGCAGCGCATCATGGAAAGAACGAGAAGTTCAGCAATTGCCTCGGTGCAACTGCTCGCCAAGAATGTCGCCGGGCCGGAGCATCAGATCCATGCAACCACCGTATCCCACTATATCGACCTCCTCGGCCGGCAACTCGGTTTACCGGAACAGCATATCGAAACCTTTCATAATGCCATTACTCTTTGCAACAGCTTTCGCTCTTTGCTCCACAGTGATCTTATCTGCAAACCCAAGCAGTTGTCTCACAAAGAACGAAAGACCATTGACGACTTGCCATTCAAACTGACTGAGCTTACCACTATATTTGATTACTTTTCCGATGAGCGTGACGTTCTCCTGTGCCAGGGAGAGCGTTTCGACGGCACCGGCCACCCGCGCGGACTAAAGGGTGATGAAATCCCTCTTGCCGCGAGAATTTTCACGATCATTGACGCGGTTGCAGCGATGAACGCCGAACGTCCCTATCGCCGCAAACTGACCGCCGAGGCGGTTATCATTGAATTGATCAAGGAGGCCGGCAAGCAGTTTGATCCATTTCTGGTTGCTCAGGTTTTCACGGTTATAGAAAAAAACCATCTTCTCAATCTGGACCACAAGGTCCTTGAACAAGCCCGCCGGGATCTGTTCAATACTTTTCCAGAGCTCAACTTATGACAGATCTCTATCTCAGCTCAATCAACTCGAAGATTGAATCATTTCCAGCCTTGCCGGCAATCGTCACCAAGATTATGGCCGTGACGGCCAATCCAGACTGCTGCGCCAACGATCTGATGCGGCTCATCCTCCCCGATCAAGCCATGTGTGCCACCATTCTGAAGGTGGCCAACTCGGCATTTTTGGGTATTCCCCGGGAGGTCGGCACCCTTGAACGGGCGGTTGTTGTCTTAGGATACGAGGAGATCAAGAATATTGTGATCGGTAAGGCAATTTTTGCATCCTTTCCTAAGATGACTAAAGAGACCAGACAAAGGGTCGGATTATTCTGGGAGCACACTTTCACCTGTGGTCTGGCCGCGAAAATCATCGGCGAGCAGCTGCATCTATCGCCCAGCGAACTGTTTATTGCCGGACTTATTCATGACATCGGCAAGCTGGCAATGTTCCTTACCTTTCCTGAACAGTATCCAATCCTGCAGGAACTCGCTAGCCATCCTCTTTTTAATGATATCGCCGAAGAGCGGAAAAACTTTGCCACAAGTCATGACCAAGTGGGGCTGCAGCTGGCAAAGAAATGGCTGCTCCCGGAACAGCTGGTTGCCGCCATCGGCTACCATCATGCCCCGCAGGATACGACAACTTTCCGCCAGTATCCTCTTATCATCCAGGTCGCCGACATCCTCTCCCTCATGTATAGCAGCCCGGAAACTCTCAGGCCCGAAGACGTATCAAAGATCTTTACCGATTTCCTGCCGGAAACCGGTACCCTCTGGCAGGAAACAGGACTCACCTGGGATGACGGAAATCTCGGTCTCTGGTTTGAGGGACTGAAACGCAGCCGGCAAAATGATCAGGCCATTCTCAGTATCTTTGCCTCGGCATGAAAATCACCTCCATTAAACGCACCATTCGAAACACTCGAAGATTTGCCGAAATTCTCAAGGTACTCTGCAAATTCGGATTTCGCCAACTGGTACAAGACACCGGCCTGCATCGCCTCCTCGGCGGCAGCAAGGAAGAGTTCGACGCCCCCCCCGGCAACGGCCATGAGGCCCTCCCCCGTCCGGTTCGCGTCCGTATGGTTTTGGAAGAACTCGGCCCAACCTTCATCAAACTTGGGCAGATCCTTTCCACCCGCCCGGATCTTATCCCTCCGGAATGGGCGAACGAACTCAAGAAACTCCAGGACAATTGCCAACAAGTACCTTTCGCCGATATTTATCAAGTTCTGGCCCTTGAATTCCCGGGGCGACTCGACCTGATCTTCAATTCCATTGATGAAACTCCGCTTGCAGCCGCCTCTATCGCCCAAGTACACCGAGCTATTCTGCAGGACAGTACGCCGGTGGTCATCAAGGTTTTGCGCCCCGGTGCACGAGAACTGATCGAAGAAGATATGGCCCTGGTGGAGAGTCTGGCACAGCTCCTTGAACAGTATTTCTCCGATCTGGGCTACAGCCCTACTGCTGTGGTCATGGAGTTTTCCAGAGAACTCCTCAAAGAACTGAACCTTATTATC
>Ga0105047_10000172_pt1 | contig 96644 bp, 74 predicted proteins | sample MAT04_FD_78384 | JGI IMG/M metagenome (GOLD analysis project Ga0105047, IMG submission 78384) | Freshwater microbial communities from Lake Fryxell liftoff mats and glacier meltwater in Antarctica - MAT-04 (megahit assembly) | ecosystem: Environmental > Aquatic > Freshwater > Ice > Liftoff... | reverse complement strand
AGCGATCGCGGACCCAACCCCACAGGCGGGTGCCGCTTATCTCCGAGCGAGGACACTGAAAGCCCGTGATCGTGCGCGCGGGGTGCTCGGACTTGGGCTTCTTCACCTTGCCGGTGATGCCGACGAAGTCGCGCACCTGGGTGACGTCACCGAAGGGAACGCCCGTCTGCGCCATCCCGAACGGCCCCGGGTTCATTCCCAGCATGAGCACCTCTTTGGGACCGCCGCCCCAGCGTGAGAGGTAGCGCTCGTGCGGCTCGCGGGCGTACGCGAGCGGGTTGTAGACGTGGGTGACGGGCTCGGCGAAGCACAGCGCGTCGCACTGCTTGGAGAGCTTGCGGGAGATATCGATGAGCTTGCGAGAGATATCGATGAGAGGCGTCAACCGCCGAAGATCTGGGCGTCGAAGCGGGGCCGGCTGACCTCCGCGATGCCCTTGCGCTCCAAGTGCGCGAGCACCTGCAGCACCGTCGCTTCGTCCCAGGCGTCCGCCATGATCTGAAGGCCCATCGGCATCCCTCGCTCGTCCTTGGCGACGGGCGCGGTGCCTGCGGGCAACCCAGTGAGGTTGCCCAAGAACGCGTAGCGGCAGGCGCCCGCGATCCCCACGGTGTCGCTCACGCCCGACTTCATCTCGGCGGCGGTGATCTTGGGCGCGGCGAACGACGTCGTGGGCAGCGCGAGCACGTCGACCTCACGGAGGAGCGCGGCGACGTCACGGCGCAGTCCCGCGCGCAGGCACTGGGCCTCCAGGTAGTCCGTGGGACTCATCGTGCTCATCACCTGACAGAGCAGCTGCAGATCGGTGCCGAGCGATCGGAAATCGCGGGCCCGAACCTCCGCGAGCGCGGCGTACGCCTCGAGACCGATGCTCAAGTACCCGATGGCCGACGCGTGGTGCGCGTTCTCCAGCGTCACCTTCACCAGCTCGGCGCCGTCTTGCTCGAGCGCGCGGAGCGCGTCGCCTATCGCCCTTCCGAGGGTGGGCGTCGCCGCGGCGATCTCGTCCTCGAGCACACCTATCCGCAACCCGCGCACCCCCCGCATCAACGTGCCCTCGAGCCAGCCCGGCTGAAAGCCTGGGTTGCCGATCGTCAGCACGTCCTCGGGGTCTTCGCCCGACGTGGCCTCCAAGAAGATGGCCAAATCCCGCGTCGACGCACCGATGGGCCCGAGGTGCGCGACCGTCCCTCCGAAGCCGTCGCCCGCGCGCGAGATGCGTCCGAACGTGGGCTTGATCCCGAACAGACCATTCCACGACGCGGGGATGCGGATCGATCCTCCACCATCGGAGCCGAGCGCCACCGGGGCCAGCCCGACCACGACGGCGACCGCCGAGCCGGTCGAGCTGCCGCCCGCGACGTGATCCGGATTGATCGCGTTGCGCGGCATGGGCCGCTTGGTGTTTACCCCGAGCGGCGACATCCCGTACTCGGTCATCACGGTGTGGCCCAGGACGATGGCGCCCGCTTCGCGCAGCCGGCGCACCACGGTGGCGTCCTTGGTGTCGGTGGCGCCTGCGTGGCCCATCCCCAGGCGCGCGCCCCGGCCTTCGAGATCTACTTCTTCCTTCACTGGCACGACGATGCCTTCGAGGCGCGATCGGGCCTTCTTCTCCCGGAGCCGCCGCCCCGAGATCTCGGCTTCGCGCAGCGCGCGATCCTCATCGATGTAGAGCATCGGGCCCATCGTCGGGCTCTCTTGCGAGAGGCGATGCGCCGCGGCGATCGCGCGCGTGGTGGCGTCGAGCGGCGTCAGATCGCCAGTCTGGTACGCGGCGCTCAGCATCGCGGCGCTCGGGGTGTGGGTGCGCTGCGGCACCGGAAGCGGGAGCTCCTCGCTCGCTCGCGGATGACTGCCCCGCGCTTGGGTGGGTCGCGCGTGCAGCGGCAGCGTCGCTCGCGCAGAGGCGGGCAGGGCGAGCGCCTGGGGAATCCCCAGGTCCGCGCGCACCAGCGATCCCACCATCCGCCGCACCGAGCCGGCGTCGGTGGCGCGAACGATGGTGCGCAAGGTTCGGCCCGAGAGGCGAGGCGGCGGGGGGAGCTTCATAGGGCCAGGACGATCACCCGGGCACCGGCGCAGCGTCAATGCTCAGGCTCAGCCGTGATGGCGATAGCGGCTCTGCCGCAGCGGTCCCACGAAGGTCGCTTCCGTGGGGAAGCGGACGAGCATGAGCACGATCGCGAGCGCGAAGAACGGCGTGGTGAAATACCAGTGCTCGCCCAGGAAGCCGAGGACTAAACCGAAGATGGCGACCGCCTCGTTCAGCGCGAGCCCCAAGATGAACGGCACCATCCCCAGCTTCATCCCCTGGCCGAGCGCGGCGTCGTCGTGCTCGCGCGCGGTGTCTTGGGGGGCGCGGTAGGACGTCTGCTTCAGCGCGCTGTTCCAGAGGAGGCGAGGCACGACGAACGAGGCCACCGCGACGGACAGCGCCATGGCCGCCAGCAGGAACCGCGTCATCGCCGGCGGCGGGACGGGCGACACGTCGATCAGCCCAGGCACGTTCAGCAGGGTCAAGTACATGCCCTGCGACATCAGTAGCGCGAGCCACATGATCCGAGGCACCGAGAGCGAAGGCTGGGGCTGCATCGGCGGAGTCTTGCACCAATCGTGAGGTGACGTGCGGGGCGTGCTCTCGCTCGCGGCTCGCGGTAAACGGCGGGCCCATGACCTCGACCACCGAAGCTCGCTCGCCCGATCCCGTCACCCGCGTTCAGGGTGAAAAGCTCGAGGCCTTCAGCCCGCTCGATCTTCACGCGCTGCCGCCCTTGCCGGTCACCGCGCCCGCGGACGTGAAGGTCGCGATCGCGCGCAGCCGGGTCGCGCAGGCCGCGTGGGGACGCATGGACTACGAGGATCGGGTCAAGGTGCTGACCAAGGCGGCCAAGGCCGTGCTCGCGCGGAGAGGCGAGATCCTCGAGCTGATGAAGCACGACATGGGCAAGCTCGAGGCCTCCGCGCTCTTCGAGGTCTTCGGGACGCTCGATCAGGTGAGCGCGTGGGCGGGCATCATTCGGGGCGAGGTGAAGCGCAAGAAGGTGCGGCTCAACCCGCTCGCGTTCCCCAAGAAGAAGGCCTACATCGATCGGATTCCGCGCGGCGTCGTCGGCGTCATCGCGCCGTGGAACTACCCGGTCGCGACGTTCTACCGGACGCTCGTGCCCGCCTTGCTCTGCGGCAACGGCGTGGTGATCAAGCCCAGCGAGTACGCCACCCGCAGCCAGCGCTGGTTCGCCGAGATCATGAGCGAGCAGCTCCCCGCGGGGCTGGTCGGCGTGGTGGTCGGCGACAAGAGCACCGGCATCGCGCTGATCGAGGGCGGTATCGACGCGTGCATCTTCACGGGCTCCGTCGCGGCCGGACACGACGTGGGTCGCCGCTGCGGCGAGCGCTTCATCCCCTGCTCGCTCGAGATGGGCGGTAAGGATGGCGCCATCGTGCTGGACGATTGTGAGCTCGAACGTACGCTGGCAGGCCTCACCCACTGGAGCTTGGACAACGTGGGCCAAGCCTGCGGCGCCATCGAGGTCGCGTACGTCGATCGCCGCATCGCCGACGTGCTGGTGGAGCGGCTCGGCGCGGCGTGGCGCCGATTGAAGGTGGGTCCCGGCGCGCCCGGTGAGTCGGATCTCTCGCCGATGGCGAACGCCCGACAACTCGCGCTGGTGGAATCGCACGTCGCCGACGCCACGAAGAAGGGCGCGACGCTGGTGTGCGGCGGAAAGCGGGGTCCGAGCTCGGGTCTCTTCTACGAGCCCACCCTGCTCGATCACTGCACGGCCGAGATGGACGTCGTTCGCGAAGAGACGTTTGGGCCCGTGCTCGCGATCGTTCGGGTCGACGGCGCGGCCGAGGCCACCCGCCAGATCAACGCCAGCCGCTACGGGCTCACCGCGTCCATCTGGACCCGTGATGTGGCGCGCGCCGAGCGGATCGCCGAGCAGCTCGAGGTCGGCGTGGTCACGATCAACAACCACTCGGTCACCGGCGCCATGGCCAACCTTCCTTGGAGCGGCCACCGCGACACCGGCCCGGGCGTGGCGAACTCCAGCCTCGCGCTGAGCACCTTCCTTCGTCCCAAGACCGTGCTCATCGACGGCAACGAGTCGCCCGAGCTCTACTGGATGCCTTTCGACAAGACCCTCTGGGAGCTGGGCAACCTGCTGTCTGACGCGCAGATCTTCCGGCTCGGCAGGGCCTACAAGATCCCGTTCCTGATCAAGCGCCGGATCGACACCATCAAAGCGTTCTTCGGGAGCGGCGCGTGACCTGAGGTCTGCGGGCTCAGTCAGGGCCTAAATACTGGTGAATTCGCGCGGGAGGGCGCGAGCCGGTATTCTCGCTCGCGAGGCTGCCATGCGTTCTTACTCCCCCTTCCTCTCTCTTCTCCTCTCCACACTCCTCGCCGCGCTGATCACGGTCAGCGGCTGCGGCTGGCGTACCGGGCTCGACCCCCATGACGACGGATCGATCCCCGGCCGCGACGGCGGCGCGTTCGATGGAGGTCGCGACGCGGGCATCGACGTGGGCCCCATCGCCTGCCGCACCCCCGCGGAGTGTGACGACGGTCGCCTCTGCAACGGGGTCGAGGAGTGTGCGCGCGGCACCTGCCGGCCCGGGACGCCCTTCGCGTGCGATGACGGAGTGTCCTGCACCCTCGACAGCTGCGATGACCGGGTGGGCTGCGTCTTCGATGCCAACGACGGGACCTGCGGACCGGGCTTCCGCTGTGATCCCTTTGCGGGGTGCGTCCCGATCGGCGGCGGCTGCCGGAGCGATGCGGAGTGCGACGACGGCAACCTCTGCAACGGCGCCGAGTCGTGTCTGGTGGATGGAGGCCTCTGCGTCGGCGGCGATCCCATCGCCTGTCCCATCGACAGCATCGACTGCACCGTGGAGTCTTGCGATGCGGTGCTGGGTTGCACGCTGTCGGTCGACAATTCGCGCTGCCCGCCGGGCACACTCTGCAACGTCATGACGGGCTGCGCTCGGGTCACCTGCACGACTGACGCGGCGTGCAACGACGGCGATCCCTGCAACGGCCGAGAGACGTGTGCGGGCGGCACCTGCCGATCGGGCCCACCGCTGAGCTGCGACGACGGGAGCCCCTGCACCGAGGACCGCTGTCAGGCGTTCACGGGTTGCGTGAACGTCGTGGGTCGCGAGACCTGCTTCGACATGATCGACAACGACTGCAACGGGCAGACGGACTGCGCCGATCCCGTGTGCCGCTCCCAGCCGGGTTGCATGATGTGCACCCCAGTGGCGCCCATCGAGTTCCGCTGCACGGACGGGCGCGACGATGACTGCGACGGGCTCATCGACTGCGCCGATCCCGAGTGCGGTAGCGACCCGGCGTGCGGCGGGTGCATGCCCACTGCGGACCGCGAGTTCGTCTGCAGCGATGGACGAGACGACGACTGCGACGGCTTCTTCGACTGCATGGATTTCGACTGCACCGGCAGCCCGGAGTGCGGCTGCGTGCCCACCTCGATGCGCGAGGTTCGCTGTTCAGACGGCCTCGACGACGACTGCGACGGCCTCACCGACTGCGCCGACATGGACTGCGCCGGACCGGGTTGCGGGTGCATGCCCACGGCCATGACCGAGAACAACTGCCGCAATCGCGTCGACGAAGACTGCGACGGTCTCTTGGACTGCGCCGATCCGGACTGTGCGATGCGCCCCGTCTGCATGGGCGCGTGCGTGCCTTCAGGCGCCAACGAGATCGGCGTCGCTCAGTGCACCAACGGGCGCGATGACGACTGCGATGGACGCTTGGACTGCGCCGATCCCGACTGCCGACCCTTCGGCACCGGCGCCGAGTGCTGCAACGGTGTCGACGACAACGGCGACGGCGACATCGATGAGGTGACCTGCTTCTGCCGCAACGCCGCCGACTGCGCGGGCGTCGGGACCTACGAGCAGGTCTGCTGGAACGAGAGCTTCAGCATCTGCGCGCCCGACTGCCGCCGCTACGGCTCCGACGCCTTCTGCCGCATGTTCACCCCGGATCTTCCGCGCTGCAGCCGCATGACCGGCGAGTGCATTTTCCGGTAGCCCGCTCGCGTCCGAATCAGAGCGCGAGATCCGCGTGCAGCGCGGGCTGCGGGCGGGGCCGGAGCTGAAGGAGCACCGCGACGACCAGCGCGGCGAGCCAGAGCTCCGAGGACGCGCGGGCCACGCCGATCGCGCGATCCGGTCCGAGCTCGAACGCCAGGGTGCCGAGCGTGATCGTGAGCGCACCGAGGACGGCCACGCCGCGCGCGCGCCACGACCAGCGGCTCAGCACCGCGCGGGTCCACCACAGGCAGCCGAAGACGACCACCCCGCGCACCGTGAAGAGACCCGCCCCGAGCGTCGTCGGCTCGCCGCGTCCGCCGGCCAGGCAGAGCACGATGACCGCGCTCACCAAGATCTCCGTCGCCCGGTTCAGGATGCGGGTGGCGATACCTGCGGAGCTCGGGGCAGCGGGCGGAAGACTCATCGCCAAGAGCACCATGAGCGCGGGCGCCGCCGGCGTCGCGAGCAGGGTCCATTCCGTCGGGGCGAGCGCCTGCGCCCGCTCCAGCTCACCGAGGTCCATCGTGCCGAGACCGAGCGCAGCGACCAGTACGACGCCGAGCAGCAAGAGCGCGCGCCCCAAGGCGCTGGCGACGATGGACGGCGAACGAAGCGCGTGGCCCGTCGCGCTGCTCGCGATCACGACGGCTGCAACGACGGGAGCGAGGAGCATCGGCAGTCGGTCGGCGCTCAGTCGATGCACACCGAGCTGAAGTAGCGCGTGCGTGAGGGCCACCAGCGCCAGACCTTGCAAGGAGAGCGGTGGGCGCGAACGACCGCTCGCCGCACGATCGCGTTCCCGCAACACCAGAGCGACCACCACCAGCAAAAGGCCGAGCTGCAGCGCTCGCAGCGAGGCGTCGGGGGCCACCTCCGTGGGAGCGCGCGCGCTGAGGTCCACCGGGCCATGCCCGCGGTCGATCTCGAGCCGCTCCGGATGCTCGCTCCACCCATCGAGATCGTCGACGTCGAAGACCCGCATCCCGTCGATGGCGATCAAGGCGTCGCCCTCCACCACGCCCATGCGCGCAGCGGGTCCGCCCCCAACGACGCTCGAGATCCGAAGCCCGACCTCCGGGTCTTCGATGACCTCGAGCCCGAGCCACTCGGCCAGATTGTGGGTGCCCAGCGCTTCCTCTTCCAAGTCGAGGCGGTTGGGTCGCAGATCGAGCACGAGATCGTCCAGCGTCCCGCTCACCGAGCCGTGCACGTCGTCCGCCATCGGGACCAGCAACGTCGCGCTCCCGCGGAACGTGCCCCGAGCTCCTGGCCCGAGTTCGTCGAGGAAGGCTCCGGTCACCAGGCCCTCGGCGTGCTCTGCGGCGTCGATCTCGACCGGCAGCGAGAGCTCGACGGTCTCCTCGAAGCCCGGCTGATGGAGGGTGCCTGTCAGCACCAGCGACGCGTCCGCGCCCACGGGAAAGCCCCTCCCATCGATCTCGATTCGTCGGCCCGCCTCGATCCGCGAGGGGCCCACGGAGGTGAGCTCGAAGAGCTCGACCCGCACCTCGCGGCCGCACCCCACGAGACCCAGCGCGCAGAGCAAACAAGCGAACAATCCCGTCAGCAGCACCAGCACGCTGCCCGCATCCAGCGCGTCGCTGGAAGGAGTGGGCGGAGCCGGGCCACGGTGCATCGGGCCGACCCTGTCGGGAGCGCGCGCGCCCGGTCAAGAAAGCGGCGGGAACGCCGCATGGCGCAGCCCAGCTCCAATGCTAGGGTCCGCGGCTTTTTTGCGCCCCATGTCCGAGTCCATCATCGGTGTGATCGGAGGCAGCGGCCTCTATGAGATGAGCGGCCTCGAACGCATCGAGGAGCACAGCGTCGTCACGCCTTTCGGTCCCCCCTCCGACGTGGTGATGTCGGGCGTCCTCGGTGAGACCCGCTACCTCTTTCTCCCGCGCCACGGCAAGGGGCACCGTCTCTCGCCCACCGACATCAACTACCGCGCGAACATCCTCGCGCTGAAGATGCTCGGGGCCCAGCAGCTGGTCAGCGTGTCGGCGGTCGGCTCGATGACCGAGTCGGCGCACCCAGGGGATGTGGTGGTGATCGATCAGTTCATCGACCGCACCACCCACCGCGCCCGCAGCTTCTTCGAGGGCCTAGGCGTGGTCGCCCACGTAGGCTTCTCCGATCCGATCGATGCCTCGCTCGCCGATCTGCTCTACCGCGCGACGGTCGAGGCGGGCGCTCGAGCCCATCGGGGCGGGACGTACGTCTGCATCGAAGGCCCGCAGTTCTCTACCCGCGCGGAGTCGAACCTCTTTCGCAGGTGGGGCGCGACCGTGATCGGGATGACGAACCTCCCCGAGGCTCGGTTGGCCCGAGAAGCGCAGCTCCCCTACGCGACGCTCGCGCTGGTCACCGACTACGACTGCTGGAAGACCGACGAGCCCCCGGTGTCGGTCGAGCACATCATCGCGCTCCTGCACAAGAACGTCGCGCTCGCGCAGGACGTGCTCCGCCGCGCCGCCGGGCGCTTCCCCGATCCGAGCAAGAGCCCCGCGTCCATCGCGCTGGCCCACGCGCTCATGACCTCGCCCGATCGGATGTCGGACGAGGCGAAGAAGAAGCTCGCGCCGCTCTTGGGCTGAGCCCCTGTCATCGATTGGGCCGCTCCCCTCTTTGGTGCGACCCCCTTTGCCCCTAGTGAGATCCATGTCGTCCATGCTCGTCGTCGGTTCGGTTGCGCTCGATACCCTCCACATGCCCTCGGGCCACTTCCCCCGTGTCTTGGGCGGCTCGGCCACCTTCGCGTCGTTGGCCGCGAGCCTCTACTGCCCGGTGAAGTTGGTGGGCGTGGTGGGCAACGACTTCCCCGACCACGGGATCGCGCTGCTCAAGTCCAAGTCGATCGATCTCACCGGCCTCGAGGTCGTCGACGGCAAGACCTTCCACTGGGAGGGCAAGTACGCCGACGATCTGAGCAGCCGCGACTCGATCGCCACCGAGCTCAACTGCTTTGCCGACTTCCACCCGAAGATCCCCGCGGCGCACTGCGCGACGCCCTTCGTGATGTTGGGGAACATCCACCCCAGCCTTCAAGTCGAGGTGCTGGATCAGATCGAGCGCCCGAAGCTGGTGATCGCCGACACCATGAACTACTGGATCACGGGCGCGCCGGATGAGCTGAAGAAGATGCTGAAGCGCATCGATCTCTTGGTGATCAACGAGGAAGAGGCCCGCCAGCTCGCGGGCATCACCAACATCCGCAAGGCGGCGCGCGAGCTCCGCGCGATGGGACCGCGCCTGGTGGTGATCAAGCGCGGCGAGTACGGCGCGATGCTCTTCGACGGCGAGGACATCTTCTCGGCCCCGGCGTATCCGCTCGAAGAGGTGCTCGACCCCACCGGTGCTGGCGACAGCTTCGCGGGCGGTCTGCTCGGCTACATCGCGCAGCAGGGGACGGTCGATGATTCGACGCTGCGCCGCGCGGTGATCCACGGCTCGGTGGTCGCTTCGTTCCTCGTCGAGGGCATCTCTGTGGACCGCCTGGCAAAGGTGACCCAGGCCGATGTCGGCATGCGCTACGCTGCGTTCGCCAAGCTCGCGCACTTCGCCACCACGGCCGAGCTGTGATTCGTTTTTCAAGACCTGACGGAGACCCTGCCCATGTTGCTTTCGCCTAACCTCACCGCGTCCCATCCCCTCGCTCTGACGCTTGCGTCCGTGGGGCTCGCGGTCGCTCTCTCGGCCTGCGGCAACGACAACGACATGCCCGACGTGCCGGTGACGCCGGACGCCCCGACTACGCTGGCCTGCCCGACGCGTGACGTGCCGAACCCCGAGGAGCAGACACTGCCCTGCTGCTACCGCCTCTCCCAGGCCGATCAGCTCGACGCGCCGGAGCTCCGCCTGACCTTCCTCAACATCGTGGAGCCCGCGGGCTCGAACCTCGCAGGCGATCTGGTGGGTCCCCTGCTGAACACCTCGATCCGCACCGAGCTCTTCCAGTGGCTGTTCCGCGCCGAGGGCGCGGATGCCGACGGGGACATCGCGATCACCACGGGCTTCGGCCGCCGCAACGCCACCACGGGCAACTACGCGTTCTCGACCGGCGCCGCGCCCGACATGCCGGGCTGGGCCCCGGTGACCTTGAACGGCACCCTGACCGGCGAGACCATCTCTACCGAGCCCTTCGATGGTGTGCTCACCGTGCCGATCTTCGACGAGTCCGCGACGACGGTGCAGATCGAGCTCCAGCTGACCGCCGTTCGCGTGCTCAGCAGCACGCTCTCCGAGAGCCGGAGCTGCATCGGCACCCTGCTCAGCCCGACTCGCTACATGACCGGCGCCACCCTGGGCGGCTTCGTCACCGTGGCCAGCGCGAACGCGGGCGAGATCATGTTCACCGGCGTGAACGCCACCCTCTGCGGCGTGATCGCCGGAAGCCTCTCCGACGGCGACTACTGCACCGCGACCCCCCAGGGCGACTGGACCGTCCCGCCGGACTCGCGCTGCGACGGCAACGTCTGCTTTCAGAACGGTGACGGCGGTACCTGCGATCCCGCGATCGACGGCGTCGGTGGCTGCAACGCTTGGTACCTCGAGGCGAACTTCGCCGCGGCGGGCGTGAACATCGAGTGAACGAACGCCACCTGCGTCGATCGAACGCCCGCGCTCCGAAGAGGAGGGCGGGCGTTCGGGGTTCGGGGTTCGTCGTTCGGGTAGAATCGGCACCATGTCGCTCGCTCCCTCGCGCTCGTTGGCTCTGGTCTGCTTCGCCGCGTTGCTCGCCTGCGAGCCGGGGGAGCCCGAGCCGCTGCCGCCGGCGCAGTACGTGCTCGCGGACGGAACGGTGCTCGACGTCGATGGCTTCGGCGCCATCGCGCTGAGCACCAGCGATGGCCGTGCACTCGAGGGCACCGCGGCGACCGCCTTCCCCACGGTGCGCCATTCACCGATCGGGTGTCGGTGCTCTTCGGGTTCTTCGATTTCCGACGGCGCGAGGAGACCGAGCATCCAGCGGACCGCTTCTTGGGGAGCGAGGCGAACGCAGGCGGCGTGGTCCTGCACTTCGAGAGCGAGGACGGTGTCGAGATCGACATGGAGATCGCGGTCGAGCGTCCCAACATCAGCACCCGGATCACGCCCAGGCGCAAGTCGTGTGGATAGGCGATCAAGAGGCGGACTTCGAAGCCGAGGACGGATTGCCGACGGTGGTGCCCGCGCTCTTGAATCTCGGTCTGTCCGGCATCCCCTACGTGACCCACGACATCGCGGGCTACAGCGGCGGCCCTTCGAGCCGTGAGCTCTTCTTTCGTTGGGTCGAGCTCGGCGCGTTCACTCCGATCTTCCGCACCCACGAGGGGCTCAATGCTGCGGAGAACTGGCACTGGGATCGGGATGCCGAGACCACCGCACACTTCGGTCGCTTCGCCCGGATCCACGCGGCGCTCGCCCCCGAGATCGAAGCGCTCGCCGATGAAGCCGCCACCACCTCGATGCCGCTCCTGCGACACTTGGCGATGGTCTTCGGTGATGACGTCGCGAGCCGATCCGTCTCCGACGAGTTCATGCTCGGCGACGCGCTCTTGCTTGGCGGTGCGCGCGCCGATCAGCGGCAAGAGCGTGGGCTGTTTCGCTCGCACCCACGCCAGCGCGAGCTGAGCCAGGCTCAGGCCTCGGTCCCCCGCGTAGCTCGCGAAGCGTGCGACGACCTCACCGTTCTTCTCGAGGGCCTCGCCAGCGAAGCGAGGCAGGTGCGCTCGAAAGTCCGCCGGCCCCTTCGACTTGCTGCCCGTCAGCAGACCCCGCGAGAACACGCCGTAGAGGGTCGCGCTCATCCCAAGCTCTGCGAGCACGGGAAAGATCGTGGCGGCCATGCGGGCCAGGTGAGTGTTCTCCGGGAAGGCGGGCTGGGGTAGCATCGCCGCATGCCTCGCTTACGCTCCGTCGTCCGATCGATTGTGGGGATCCTTCTCTTGGCGACTGGCCTCGCAGGCTGTCCGGCGAGTGAAGACGTCCTGTTGCTCGAGGTCGTCAGCCAGTCCGATGTCGAGACGCTCGACATCACGGTCCTCGACGCTGACGGCAACCGCATAGGTCAGCAGAATTCGACGGTGCGCCGCACCGCAGTGGACATCATGGGCGAGCCCATCCACGTGGTGGTGCCCGTGCCTGGAGGCGGTGCCGTCACGGTGCTCATCAGCGGTCGCGCGCCGATCGCCTCGGGTTCGGGCGCGCTGGTAGCCACCCGCTGCTACGTGGTGAGCGGTGTCGTCACGGACGACGTGCTCTTGGTGGAGATCGATCCGTCCCTCGATGCCGACGGCGACGGCTTCCCCTTGCAGGCGAGCGTGACCTGCCGTGATCTGGGCGAGGGAGGGGTGCCCGTGGTGTGCGACATCGGCATGTGCACCGACCGGGCGGTGGCCGACTGCGACGACACCAACCCCAACCGCTTCCCGGGCAATGCGACGATCTGCGAGAACGAGATCGACGAGAACTGTCGGAACGACGGGAACCCCGACGACGACGACGAGCCCTGTCGTGACGGCGACATGGACGGCTGGAACGCGTGTGCTGCGTCGACTGCACCAGGGACCTGCGACTGCGCGGACGACAACCCGATGGTGAACCCCGACGCCGACGAGATCTGCAACGACCGGATCGATCAGAACTGCGACATGCGGGATGCCCTCTGTGATCTGGACGGTGACGGATTCCCGGCGGACGTGCTGATGGGCGGCTCCCCGGACTGCAACGACGATGACCCCGACATCTACCCGGGCGCCGAGGAGATCTGCGACGACCGCGTCGACAACAACTGCAACCGCCTCGTGGACGAGGGCTCGCTGTGCGCGCCCGACGACCTGGATCGAGATGGTTGGACCCGCTGCCTGGGCGCGTGCGACCCGGAGAGCTGCGACTGCGACGACTGCAACGGCGCGGTCTTCCCGGGCGCGCCGGAGGTGTGCGACGGATTGAATCAGGAGACCGGCGAGCTCGTGCCGGCCACGGGCGACCGATTCCCCGACTGCCCCGGGGATGCGGACGGCGACGGAGAGGTCGGCACCGTGCGCGACTGCAACGAGGGCGACGGACACGTCTACCAGGGAGCGCCCGAGAACTGCATGACCGCCGAAGTGGAGAGCTGTAGCTCCACGTCGGCCACCCTCTGTCAGGGCCTGGACAGCGACGCGGACGGCTTCGTCGACACCCAGGACTGCGACATCCCCGGCATGGAAGATCGCAACCCGCGCCTCAATCCCTTCGCGACGGAGGAGTGCGACGATGCCGACAACGACTGCGACGGGATCGTCAACGAGCGGACGGCGGAGAACGTCGGCGTGGGCTGCGTCTTCGATCCCAGCTTCTGTGGCGGTGATGTCGCGTGTGAAGTGACGTTCGCGCGCACCACCAATGCGGGCGATCCCGGGGCGACCCGGCACTGCGGTGGCTGTGGCATCGACTGCAATCCGGACGGCCAGGTCGTCGCCGATAGCTGTACGGCCGGCGCGTGCGCGTGCTCGAGCAACGCAGCGGGCGGCGGGGTGGCCTGCACCGACGTGAACACCTGCTGCGGCAGCGGCTGCGCCGACCTGTCCACCGCGCACGACAACTGCGGACGCTGCGACATGGTATGCGGCGCGCCCACGAGCGCCAATCCCGAGTGCGTCGCGGGTGCGTGTGTGTGCCCCGCCGCCGGCGCGGCCTGCACCGGTGCCGCGAGCAACTGCTGCGACACGGGCTGCGTCGATCTCGTGAACGACCCAAACAACTGCGGCTTCTGTGGTCACCAGTGTGGGGCGAACGCGACGTGCAACAGCGGCACCTGCGAGTGCGCCAACAACGACGTCGCCGACTGCAACGGAGACCTCAACATACGCTCGATCCCAGTCAGCAACGGCTGCGAGGTGGCGTTGAACCTGGTCACGAGCTGCGGCTCCTGCACCACCAACTGCAACACCGCCAACGTCGCGACGTCGTCGTGCGGTGGCAGTGCGGGCGCGCGTGCGTGCGTCATCAATACCTGCAACCCCACGTTCGCGGACTGTGATGGTGCGGCCAACAACGGCTGCGAGGTCGACCTCCGCGCGAATGGCACCTGCGGATTGTCCTGCGCGAGCCGGGTCAATTGCATGGGGCTCGCGTCGGTCGGCACCACCCACTGCTCGCCCGCCGGGGCGTGCGTGATCGACAGCTGCAACGCGGCGCGCCGGGCCGACTGCGACACCATGAGCTCGACTGGGTGCGAGATCGATCTCTGGGTGAACAACTCGTGCGGTACCACCTGCGGCGGTCGCACCAACTGCACCACGCTCGCCAACGTCGACGCGACGTCGTGCTCTTCGGGCGCGTGCGCCATCGACAGCTGTGACCCCGGCTTCGGCGACTGCGGCGGCGGCGTCGCGAACGGATGCGAGACCAACATTTGGAGCAACAACAACTGCGGCACCAGCTGTGGCAGTCGCATCGATTGTGGGACCCGGCCCAACGCAATGGGCGGCGGCACCTGTGTCTCGGGCACCTGCAGCATCACCTGCAACGCGGGCTACGCCGACTGCGGCGGAGGTACCGCGAACGGATGTGAAACGAACATCTGGGGCGATAATTCTTGCGGCACCGGTTGCTCGGGCCGGATGGACTGCGACGCGCTGCCTCGCGTACTGGACGGCAACTGCAACAGCGGCACGTGCAACGTCGGCACCTGCGACGACGGCTACCTGCACTGCGACAGCAATCAGGCCAACGGCTGCGAGACCCACATCTGGTCAGACAGCTCTTGCGGATCCGGGTGCGGCAGCCGGCCCAACTGCGACGATCTCCCGCAGGTCACCGACGGCAACTGCACCGCGGGTACCTGCAGCATCGGTTCGTGTGACAACGGGTACCTGAGTTGCGACGTCAACCAAGCCACCGGTTGTGAGACCAACATCTGGGCCGATAGCTCGTGCGGAACGGGCTGTAGTGGGCGCCTCAACTGCACCAATCGCCCCAACACCACCGGCGGCACGTGCGGCAGCGGCAGCTGCAGCATCATGTGCTCCTCCGGTTTCAGGGACTGCAACACCAATCCCGCCGATGGTTGTGAGTTCATGGGCACGTGCCCATGAACGATCGATCATCACCGCCAGCGGTGGGGCAGCTCGAAGTGGCTCACGGGGACTTTGGGCGATAGACCCCGCGCCTGATGCACGATCTCGGCGAGCTGCCGCTCTATTCGGTCCTTCCCTTTGCGCTGCTCCTGCTCGCCATTGCGGTGATGCCGCTCGTGGCAGGGCACTTCTGGGAGCACAACAAGAACAAGGCGATCATCACGGGCGTGCTCTCGCTCCCGATCCTCGCTTGGCTCGTGAGCAGCCACCCCGAAGCGCTGGGGCACACGATGGTCGAGTACCTCTCGTTCCTCACGTTGCTCGGCGCGCTCTTCGTCATCTCGGGCGGCATCTATCTCGCTGGGGATCTCGAGGCGCGCCCCTCCACCAACACGTTCATCCTCGGGGTGGGCGCGGTGCTCGCCAACGTCGTAGGCACGACCGGCGCGAGCATGCTGCTCATCCGGCTGATGCTGCGCACCAACAGCCAGCGCAAACAGCGCGGGCACATGCCGCTCTTCTTCATCCTCGTGGTCTCGAACTGTGGAGGCCTGCTGACGCCGCTCGGCGATCCGCCGCTCTTCTTGGGCTACCTGCGGGGTGTTCCCTTCGCCTGGACGCTCGATCTCTGGCCCGTGTGGGTGGGGACCATCGGCTACCTGCTCGCGGTGTTCTACTGGGTGGACCACCGCGCGTACGCGAAGGAAGACCCTGCCGACATCGCGCGCGACGTCGCGGAGAAGAAGCCCCTCCGCATCGAGGGCACGATGAACATCGCGCTCCTCTTGGGGGTGGTGGGCGCGGTCTTTCTCGACACCCCGTTTCGAGAGATCACGATGGGCGCGCTCGCGCTGGCGTCGGTCTACCTCGGTCCCAAGGAGCCGAGGGCGAAGAACACGTTCACGTTCGGACCGATCATCGAGGTCGCGATCCTCTTCCTCGGGATCTTCGTGACCATGGTCCCCGCCCTCGCGCTCCTGCATGCGCACGGCGCGGAGATCGGACTCAACGAGCCGTACCAGTTCTTCCTGGTGACGGGGACGCTGTCGTCGGTGCTCGACAACGCGCCCACCTACCTGACGTTTTTCTCCGCCGCTCAGTCGCTCGAGCTCCCCGCAGAGATCGTCGGCATACCTCAGCTCTTCCTGGTGGCGATCTCGGTGGGCGCGGTCCTGATGGGCGCGAATACCTATATCGGCAACGGTCCCAACTTCATGGTGAAGGCCATCGCTGATGAGTCGAAGTACGAGACGCCGAGCTTCTTTGGCTACGCGTGGCGCGCGACGGGGATCCTTCTGCCCGTGTACGTCGTGATGGTGGCGTACTTCTTACTCAGCTAGCCCACGCCACCAGGCGCGAGGCTTGCTCACACCAACTCGGCAAGGTCGATTTGCAGAGCTGCTTAGGGTCCTCGCTCCACGGATGCTGGTTCAGCGTGCCTGATGTCGGCTGAACTGAAGGGGGGATCGCTCGCGTGAAGCTGATCGACTTCTGGCTCGCGATGATCGACGACGAGACGATGGCGCGCTTCACCCGGCAGGGGCACGTGCTGGGCACCGACGAGTACATGGCGCCCGAGTGCGCGCGCGGCGGCACGCCCACCCCCGCCGCCGACGTTTACTCGCTCGCGTGCACCTCGTTCGAGCTGCTGACGGGCGCGATGCCGTTCCAAGGGACGGGCATGGACGGGCTCATCGCCAAGACCCAGGGCTCGCCCCGCAAGATCGACGAGTTCACCCGCGACCCGATCGTGCGAGCCGCCGGCCCCGTGATCGAGCGGGCGCTGAGCCGCGACTCCGCGGCGCGTCCCACCGCCAGCGAGTTCCTCGAGGAGCTGCGCGCGGCGCTCGAGCGCTCCTCACGTCGGGGCGACGCGACGATTGGCGACCTCCCTACCGCTCCGCGAATCGGCTCGGGGCCGCGTCCCGCCCCGGCCCCGGCGCCCGCCCCCAACCAGCACAACGTGATGGTGTGGCTCTGCCCTCGGCGCGTCGTTGTTGTCGTTGGCCGCCTCGGTGATCTGGCTCCTGCGCTGACCTCGGGCGTTGGTCACCCCGTCGGGGTGGATGGGAACGATCGCGCCCGCTTCGAGAAGGCGGGCCCATCGTCGAGCGCCGTGCGCGCGCGTGGTGGGTCAGATAGGCTGACGACCCCCGCCCGCATGAACCTCCTCTCCCCGCCGCGCTCTCCCCTCGCGCCGGTCCTGAAAGACCGATTCGGCCGCCGCTTTCCGTACCTGCGCCTCTCGGTCACGGACGTCTGCAACTTCCGCTGCACGTACTGCCTACCCGAGGGCCACACCAAGAGCGGCGTCGCTGAGGTGTTGTCGGTCGATGAGATCGGTCGATTGGTCGCCGCGTTCGCGACGCTCGGAACCCACAAGGTTCGGCTGACGGGTGGCGAGCCCACGCTCCGCCGCGACTTTGTCGAGCTCGCCGCGCGCGTCGCGAGCGTCCCTGGCATCCGCACCTTGGCGATGACGACGAACGGCTACCGCCTCCCAGAGCGCGCGGCCGAGTTCTTCGCGGCAGGGATCCGTTCCCTCAACGTCAGTGTCGACAGCCTCGACCCCAGCGTCTTTCGCAGCCTCACGGGACACGCTCGTCTCGCCGAGGTCCTCTCAGGGATCGATCGGGCGCTCGAAGTTGGATTCAGTACGCTGAAGCTCAACGCCGTGCTGCTCCGGGGCATCAACGATGATGGGCTCCCCGCGTTCTTACGCCTGGTGAAGGAGAGGCCGCTCTCGCTCCGCTTCATCGAGCTCATGCAGACCCGCGACAACGCGGACTACTTTCGGCTCCACCATCGCGCGGCGTCGGAGATTCGCGAGCAGCTCTCGGAGCGTGGCTGGTCGGTGCGTATCCGGCAGGACGACGCGGGACCCGCGCAGGTCTACGAGCACCCAGACTACCAGGGCACCATTGGACTCATCGCGCCCTATGAGCCGGGCTTCTGCGACACCTGCAATCGCCTTCGGGTCACTGCGCGCGGCGAGCTACACCTCTGTCTCTTCGGCGAGCACGGACACGATCTGCGTCCGCTGCTTTCGGCGGACGATCAGGCCGAGGCGCTGGGTGCGCGCATCGAAGGCGCGCTTCAGCTCAAGCGCTCGGGGCACTTCCTTCGCGACGGCGATCCGGGGATCCGAGGCCACTTCGCCGCGATCGGTGGATAGCGCGCGATGAGTCAGCCTTCCGCGGCGTTTCGGATGATCGATGTCGGACGCAAGCGCATCACCCGTCGACGCGCCATCGCCACCGGGACCATCCACGTCGGTGAGAAGGTCTTCGCGCTGATCCGTGATCGGGCGCTGCCGAAAGGCGACGCTCTGGCGCTCGCCGAAGCCGCGGGCATCGTCGGCGCCAAGCGCACCCCCGACGTGTTGTTGATGTGTCATCCCCTGCCGCTGGATCAGGTCACGGTGCACACCGAGCTCGAGGCGCCCGGTACCGTGCGGGTCACCTGTCAGGCCGCCGCGCAGGCGCGCACCGGCGTCGAGATGGAGGCGATCATGGGGGTGCAGGCCGGGCTCGCCACGATCTGGGATCTGAGCAAGGGCACCGAGCCCAACCTCGCGATCGGCGGCGTTCGGCTCCTGCTGAAAGAGGGTGGCAAAGGAGGGCGCTGGGTCAGTCCGGACGGGATCCCTGCGTGGCTCGCCTCGCAGCTCGACGACGAATTCGCGCTCCAGGGTGTCGAGGCCCTGGTGATCGTTGCCAGCGATCGCGCGGCGCGGGGCGAGTACGAAGATCGATCGGGCGCGCGCCTCGCGTCGCTGCTGATCGAGGCGGGCGCCGTCGTCGCCGGTCCCCAGATCGTCCCCGACGATCGTGCTGCGATCGAGGCGCTGCTTTCCGCGGCGAGCGCGCCGCTGGTGATCGTGTGCGGCGGCACCGGCGCTGGACCACGCGACGTGACCCCCGACGCGGTCCGCGCCGTGTCCGATCGCGTCATCGAAGGCTTGGGCGAGCTCGTGCGGATCGAGAGCGCGCAGCTCACGGACAAGGCCTGGCTCTCGAGGACGCTGGTGGGTGTGCGTGGCACCCAGGTGATCATCGCCCTGCCAGGCAGCCCGAAGGCGGTGGACGAGTGCTGGGAGATCCTGAGCCCGCATCTGCCCCATCTGTTGCACGTGGTCCGCGGGGGCCAGCATGGATGAGGTGGTCCGACTGCGTCTTCAGCTCTTCGGTGCGCTGCGGGATCACGGATCCGAGGTCGAGCTCGTCGTGCCTCGCGGCGCCGATACGGCCGCAGTGCGAGGTGCGCTCGCCGAGGCGCTCGCGATCGACCCGGCGCTGCTCGCGATCTCGGCGCTCGCCAACGACGACGAAGTGCTCGATGAGTCGGCCACCTTCGAGTGCGACGGCGTGCTCGCCGTCTTGCCTCCCGTGTGCGGCGGATGAGCCGCATCGAGGTTGTCGTACGGAGCGAGTCACTCTCGCTCGACGAGGCGCAGCGCTTCTGCGCGGATGTCGCCCACGGCGCGTTCGCCTCGTTCGTCGGCAACGTGCGCGACCGGAACTTGGGCCGCGACGTGGTCGCCGTCAGCTACGACGTGTTCGAGCCCTTGGCGCTCAAGCGGCTACGGACGATCTGCGAAGAGACGCGTGATGCCCACGGCCCATCGGTGCATCTGTTCGTGTCGCACCGAAAAGGACGCGTCGCCGTAGGCGAGGCGAGCGTCGTCATCGGCGTCAGCACCCCGCACCGCGCCGAGAGCTTCGCCGCGTGCCGCGCCGTGATCGAGGCGCTCAAGCACGAGGCGCCGATCTGGAAGCAAGAGCACTACGTGGACGGCGAGAGCGAGTGGGTGAAGGGCCACTCGCTCTGTCAGCACGCGGAGAAGTGACGCACTTTAGGGGGTGACGGCGTCGGCCGCCGAGCGCGGCAAGAGCTTGTAGGCGCTGTTGCGGTAGGTGAAGACGCCTGTGATCGACGTGTACGTGGCGCCCATCGTGGGTGCAGGGATGCGGAAGATCTGATCGTCCACCCGGACGCCGCCCGTGATCTCGAACTCGTTGGTGGGCGCCATGTCGCCCGGGCCGGTGGGCGGCGCCGCGTTGGTCACGGTCACCGTCATGACGGTCACCAGCACGCCTTCGTAGCGCTCGAGGGTGGCGGCACCTCCGATGAGCGTCGCCATGTCGAGCACGGCCGGCGCAGGGATTGCGGCGGCACCGAGCACGCTGACCGTGACCGACGTGAGCTCGGTGAGATCGAAGAATTCGTCCACGGTCCCTGTGACGGAGACCAGCTGGCCGACGGTCAAGCTGGGTGCGCTGCTGGTGAAGGCAAAGACCCCCGAGTTGGCCGGACCGGTGTAGCCGGGCCCGCCCTCGGGGACCTGGATGAAGAAGCCGGTCGATGCGACGCCAGTGACGACACCGGTCACCGTGGTGCGCGCGCCGTCCGCGATGGTGCCGGTCTGGATCTCGTAGATCGTTCGCGCGGGGGGCGGGCAGAAGATGCTGCCGGGGTTGGGGTTGTCGGGGCAGGGATCGCAGCCATCGCCGCGATGATCCCGATCCCTGTCCGACTGATCTGCATTCGCGAGCAGCGGGCAGTTGTCGGCGAAGTTGTCGATTCCGTCTCCGTCGATGTCGCCGCGGACCCCGAGGTCACAGGCCTCGCCCGCGAGCAGCGGGCACACATCACACGCGTCGCCGATGCCGTCGCTGTCGGCGTCCGCCTGGGCGCCGCCGTCCATCGGGCGGATGGGATCGAAGACGGACGGACAGAGATCGTCGCCGTCGTCGATGCCGTCTCCATCCATATCCGTCGCGTCGATCATGCCGTCGTAGCGGGTCGATCCCGCGACGCTCGCGCGAGCTTCCGTACGTGCAGGCCGACACGAGGGCTCGTTGTCGGGCATGTCGCAGTCGATGAGCGGGTAGCTCGCGACGTTCGCGGTGGTGAGCGCGGCCAGCGTCATGCCGACCTCGCGGCTGGCGCAGACCGATCGCCCGAACGTGCAGACGTCGATGGGATCGCAGCCGCTCTCGAGCACGCCGAGCACCGACGTCTCGCCGAAGAGTGGGTTGCCTGCACGCAGCACGAGCGCGACGTCCTCGGGCCGAGCGTCGATCACGGCCCGGTAGTCCTGGTTCACCGATGCATCGAAGATCGCCAAGTCCGCGACGTAGCCCTCCGCGATCGCGCCGAGCACATCGCCGACTCCCAGCGCGACCGCGCCGTTGTAGGTGGCCATGAGCCAGAGATCTCTGTCCGAGAAATGGTCGTCCATGTAGTCGGCGTTGAGCTCGTCCGCGCACTGCAGCTCGCGCAGCATGTTCATCGATCCGGTGAAGACCCAGTCGGTGCCCAGGGCTATCGGGATGCGCAGCGCATCGAACGTGGTGACCCGGGCGGTGTCGCCATAGAGCGTCACGTTGGTGCGGGGCGACCAGATCAGCATCGCGCCATCGAGCGCGATGGAGGCGAGATCCTGAGGACGCAGACCCACGCCGTGGATGAGCGCGCTGTTGTGCTCGATCACGTCGTTGGAGAGCATCGCGTCGTTCAGACAGAGGAACTCGTTGTGGGCCTCGGCGTCGATGCCCTCCGAGACGTGCGGGGTGTAGCGGGCTTCACCCGCGACAGCCTCGGTGGTGGCGCGGCCCGCGCCGTATGCGGTGCAGCCGCTGGCCGCGAGCATCCCGTCGCTGTCACCCAGCGGGAACGTGTCGTACTCGGCCGCGTCGTGATCGATCTCGCGCGTGTCGGCGCCAAAATCGAGGTTGCGCAAGAGGCCCGGGCGACCGCCCGATCCGTTCACCGAGGTCGCGCCGCCCATCACCATCCGGAGCTCGGCCCACACCATCTCGGCCTGGGTGCCCATGCGCGGCGGGATCCGGGTGTGCCCGCGGAGGCCCTTGCGCCAGTCGTGGCGGTGCTCGTAGCGCTCGTCGGTGCGGGTGTATGGCAGGCCTTGAAACGTGAGGTGCTCGTGCGCGTTGATGAGGCCCGGCGAGACCGCGCCCTCGGGGCAGTTCAGCTGGGTCGCCGTCGCGGCACCGGCCGTGGCGCTGCAGTCGCAGCCCACGCACACGATCGTGCCCAGCGCGTCGACCAACACCTGACCGCCGCGGAAGACCTCGGTCGGGGTCAGCACGTCAGCGGTGATGAGCAGACCTCCATCGCCCGAGGTCGCCTCGCAGATGTCGCCGCTCACCAAGGGGGTAGGGGTGCTGCAGACGGTGACGGTCGGGGTCTCGACCAGCGGCACGCCGCCATCGCGCATGCCGCCGTCCCACGGGCCCGCGTCGATCGGGGGGACGAATGCATCGACCTCGGGCACGTCGGCGCCCAGCACATCGAGGTCACCTGCGTCGGGCGTGGTGTCGCCGCCGCAGCCCGTCAGAGCGAGCGAGGCGAAGAGGACGGAACGAGAAAGGAAGCGCGACATGAGACCTCCGAAAGGATCGCGGACCTTTCGGGAGGTAGCCCGGCTGGTCAAGCGGGGCGGATGGTGTCGCTTGGCGGATGCAGCGCGTCAGAGGTTCTCGACCGAGCGCATCATCTCGGGGCTGAAGTGCGACCGGGCTCGGATCAGGGTGCGACGCGCGCGTCGCGTGGTCCCGCCGATGAGCTCGGCGTCGGGGCTCGCGTAGTCGCCTCGGACGAGCTCGTCCTCAAAGTTCTCTTGGCGCACTTCGGCGCGCGCGGTTGTTTCAGCGAACGCGACGGTGGGGAGGAGGGTGAGCGTGGTGAGACCGATGGCGAGGAGGTGGTGCATGGCTTGATGCGACGGGTGAGCGCAGCGCTCGATCTGGCGCAGACGAAAAACATCATCGACGCCCGCGCTCACTGCCCTATGCTTGCCGCATCTGGGCGTACCCACGCGGACGCCACGGAGGTGAGAAGATGCGACGACGAATGTTCCTCGGGAAGATCCACCGAGCCACGGTCACCCACGCCGACCTCGAGTACGAAGGAAGCGTGACCATCGACGAGGGCCTCATGGAGGCCGCCGGGATGCTGGAGCACGAGGAGGTCCACGTCCTGAATGTGACCCGCGGCTCACGCCTGGTGACCTACACCCTCAAGGGCCCCCGTGGTTCGGGTGTCATCTGCATCAACGGCGCGGCGGCCCACCTCAACTCGCCCGGCGACATGGTGATCCTCGCGACCTACGGCGAGATGGAGAACGACGAGGCGATGGCGCATCAGCCCAAGGTCGTGCTGGTGGATGGCAAGAACCGCATCGTCTCCACCGAAGCCGAGCGCCCGGGCCCTCAGATGCCCCGCAAGATCGAGACGGCCGAAGCCTGAGCTCATGGCCTCTCGGGGACCCAGCGCTGGGGTTGGCTCCGCAGGCGCTCGTCGCCGATCAGGAACGCGTCGACCGAGCGGGCGCACTCGCGGCCTTCCCAGATGGCCCAGACGACGAGGGACTGACCTCGTCGGGCATCGCCGCAGGCGTAGATGCCGGCCTCGCTGGTGGTGAAGCGGGTGGTGTCGGCGAGCACGTTCTGACGCCCATCCAGCGCGAGCTCGGTACCCGACCAGGTGGAGGGCTCGGGGCCGACGAAGCCCATCGCGAGCAACACGAGTGTTGCTGGGATCTTCCGCTCGATTCCCTCGATGGGGACGAAGCGACCGTCCTTGCGCTCGACCTCGACCACCTCGAGTGCACCCACGTGACCGGGCTCGGTCGACGACTCGATGAGACGCTGGGTGAGGATCGCGAAGAGCCGCTCGCCGCCCTCCTCTTGGCTGCTGGAGGTTCGGTAGATAAGCGGCCAGTGGGGCCACGGGGTCTCGGGGTTTTCGTCGTCCGGCGGACGGGGCATCAGCTCGATCTGGGTCACGCTGCGTGCGCCCTGGCGCAGCGCGGTGCCGAGACAGTCACTGCCGGTGTCGCCGCCACCCAGGATCACCACGTCTCGATCCTTGGCGTCGATCGGCGTGCTCTTGGCCTCGCCCGACACCACCCGGTTCTGTGCAGGCAGGTAGTCCATCGCGAGGTGGATACCTCCGAGCTCACGTCCCGGTACGCCCGTGAGATCGCGGGCTCGCGTCGAGCCCGTCGCGAGCACCACGACATCCGCCCGCGTGCGCAGGCTCGCTAGCGATTCGTCTCCGTCATTCGAGCCACCGACCGCGACGCCGGTGCGGAAGACGACGCCCTCCTCACGCATCTGCTCGACGCGCTGGGTGAGCACGCCCTTGTCGAGCTTGAAGTCGGGGATCCCGTAGCGCAGCAGACCGCCGACTTCGCGGTCGCGCTCTATGACCTCGACTGCGTGACCGGCCCGCGCGAGCTGCTGGGCGCAGGCCAGGCCTGCGGGTCCCGAGCCCACCACGATCACCTTCTTGCCCGTCGCGCGCTCGGCACGCCGAGGACGAAGTCCACGATCGAAGGCGCGGTCCGCGATCTCACGCTCGATCGCCCGGATGGTCACTGGGGAGGACGGCGCGTGCGGCAGATCGATGCGCAACACGCACGCCTCCTCGCAGGGCGCAGGGCAGATGCGCCCGGTGATCTCGGGGAAGTTGTTGGTGGCCTCGAGCGCCGCGATCGCAGCCTCGGTGCGGTCGCGATAGACGAGATCGTTCCAGTCGGGGATCGCATTTCCAAGCGGACACCCGGTATGGCAGAACGGGACACCGCAGTTCATGCAGCGTCCGGCTTGCTCCTTCGCCTGCACGACCGGCAAGCGATGCTCGAGCTCAGCAAAGTTGCCGAGCCGCTCTTCACGGTCGTCCTTGAGCGGGCCCTCGCGGTCGGTCTCGAGGAATCCAGTCGGCTTTCCCATCAGGCCTCCTTCGCCGTTGCGGTGGAACGGTCGGCCAGCGCCCGCTTGAGATCTTTCGGCATCACCTTCACCAACGTGCGACTCGCGGCCTTCCAGCCCGAGAGCACCCGCCACGCGAGCGCGCTCTGGGTGCGCTGCCAGTGTCGATGCACGAGCGTGCGGACCAGCGACAGATCCGTCTCGTCGAGTGATTCGAGCTCGACCATCGCGGGGTTGATGCGGCTCGCGAGCATCCCCGGTTGTGGGTCGAGCACGTAGGCGATGCCCCCGCTCATCCCGGCGCCGAAGTTGCGACCCGTGGCGCCGAGCACCACGACGCGGCCGCCGGTCATGTACTCGCAGCCGTGATCGCCGCAGCCCTCGACCACCGCGATGGCGCCGCTGTTGCGCACCGCGAAGCGCTCGCCCGCGCATCCGCGGATGAAGACCTCGCCGCTGGTGGCGCCGTAGAGCGCGACGTTGCCGACGAGGATGTTCTCCTCGGGCACGAAGCCTGCGCCCGGTGGGGGGAACGTCACCAAGCGCCCTCCGGATAGGCCCTTGCCGAAGCCGTCGTTGGCGTCGCCCTCAAGCACCAGCTCGATGCCCTTGGCGAGGAACGCGCCGAAGCTCTGGCCCGCCGAGCCGGTGAAGCGCACTCGAATGGTCGCGTCGGGCAAAGGCGGCGCCATCGGTCCGCGCCGTCGGGTGAGCTCGTGCGAGAGCATCGTGCCCGCCGCGCGGTGCACGTTCTTGATGGGCATCTCGATCTCGACGGGCTCGCCCCGATCGATCGCGGGCCGCGCCTGCTCGATGAGCACGGTGTCCATCGCCAGCTCGATCTCGTGGTCCTGCGGGGTGGTGAAGCGCCGCGCACCTTTCTCCGTGACGGGCGGCGACCAGAGGAGGCGAGAGACGTCCAAGCTTGCAAGACGCCCGCTGCGATCGGTGCGCGCCTTCAAGAGATCGGTGCGTCCGATCAGCTCGTCGAAGGTGCGGATCCCGAGCGCGGCCATGTGATGCCGCACGTCCTCGGCCACGAAGGAGAAGAATGTGACGACGTGCTCGGGCAGACCGGGGAAGCGCTCGCGCAGCCGAGGATCTTGCGTGGCGATCCCGACGGGACAGGTGTTGAGGTGACAGACCCGCATCATCACGCAGCCCATGCTCACCAGCGCGGCCGTGCCGAACGCCATCTCTTCCGCGCCGAGCAGGGCCGCTATCACCACGTCGCGACCGGTCTTGAGCTGACCGTCCGTCTCGAGGCGTACCCGACCTCGCAGGCCATTGAGCACCAGCACCTGCTGCGCCTCCGCCAGGCCCAGCTCCCAAGGAACACCTGCGTGCGAGAGCGACGAGAGCGGAGAAGCGCCGGTGCCGCCCGCATCGCCCGCGATCACGATCACGTCGGCTTTCGCCTTGGCGACGCCGGCGGCCACGGTGCCCACGCCGGCTTCGGCGACCAGCTTCACGGAGATCCGCGCGGAGGGATTCGCGTGCTTCAGATCGTGAATGAGCTGGGCCAGATCCTCGATCGAATAGATGTCGTGGTGCGGCGGCGGCGAGATGAGACCGACGCCTTCGGTCGCGTGCCGGGTCCGCGCGATCGCCGCATCCACCTTGTGTCCCGGCAGCTGTCCGCCTTCGCCAGGCTTGGCGCCTTGCGCGACCTTGATCTGGATCTCATCGGCATGGGTCAGGTAGTCGATCGTCACTCCGAAACGACCGCTCGCGACCTGCTTGATCGCGCTGCGCCGCAGATCGCCGTTTGCGTCGGGCACGAAGCGCTCGGCATCCTCGCCACCCTCGCCCGTATTGGAGCGCGCACCCAGCCGGTTCATGGCGATAGCCAGCGTCTCGTGGGCCTCCTTGCTGATGGAGCCGAAGCTCATCGCGCCGGTCTTCATGCGCTTCACGATCTCGATCGCGGGCTCGACCTGGTTCAACGGGATAGCTTCACGTTCGGCGAAGTCGAAGAGCCCGCGGACGAACCCCGCGCCCTCACTGCCCTTGCCGTCGCCGAGATCGCCGCGCGCTTCTCTATCCACCCGGGCCGCGAAGGCTTGGTATTTCTCGAACGAGCCGCTGCGCACGGCGTGCTGCAACATCCCGAGCGTCGCGGGGTTCCACGCGTGTTGCTCCCCATTGCGCCGCAGCGCGTAGCGTCCACCCGGCAACAGGTCCGCGCCTTCGCCGGTGCTGGGATCCGCGAGCACCGCGAGCACGGTCTTGCGGTAGGCCGCGCGATGACGGGTGGCGGCATCGGAGAAGACGTCCGCGAGCTCGATGCCCGACAGGTGCGTCGGCGTACCCGGGAAGAAGCGCGCGATCAGGGCTTCTGAGAGCCCGAGCGCCTCGAACATCTGCGCGCCTCGATAGGACTGCACCGTCGAGATCCCCATCTTGCTCATCACCTTGAGCAGACCCTTCTCGAGCGCCTTCAGGGTGCGGTGCTGGGCCGCCTCGATAGGTCCCTCGACGACGCCGTCTTCCACCAACTCGCCGACGGCCTCCAGCGCGAGCCACGGACACACGGCGCCTGCACCGTAGCCGATCAAGAGCGCTATGTGGTGCGCTTCGCGGGGATCGGCCGACTCGACGACGATGCCGCAGTCCTTGCGCAGACCCGCTTTGATCAGTCGGTCTCCGACGGCGCCCAGACACAAGAGCGGCGGCACCACCATCGATCCGAAATCGGCGCCGCGATCGGAGAGCACCAGGATGCTCGCGCCCCGACGTACCGCAGCTTCGGCGGCGGCGGCGATGCGCACCAGCGCGGTCTCGACATCGAGCGTCCCGCCCTCGTCCACCGTCGCCAGACAGGGCACCCGCACCGCGCGTAGGCCCTCTCGATCCAGCTCGACGATGCGCTGGAGCTCATCGGTGGTGAGCAAGGGACTCGGCAAGTTCAGCTTGCGGGCGTGCTGAGGGCTCTCCTTGAAGAGGTTCGCCTCGGGACCTATCGGCTGGACCAGCGACATCACCAGCGCCTCGCGGATGGGATCGATGGGCGGGTTCGTCACCTGCGCGAAGCGCTGGCGGAAGTAGTTGTAGAGGAGGGGCGCCGCGCCACTCCGCGATGCGAGCGGCGCCGGCGGGGTGTCGTTGCCCATCGATCCGAGCGCTTCGGCGCCCTCGGCTAGCGCCGGCAACACCAGGCGAAGATCCTCTTGGGTGTAGCCCAGCGCGCGCATCAGCCGATGTCTCGCGGGCCGTTCGAGCGGCGTAGGCACAGGCGATCTGGGTTCCGGGAGCTTTCCCAGATCGACCCGCTGTTCCTCGATCCACCGCTGCCACGGACGCCGCGCCGCGACCTTCTCTTTGATCTCCGCATCCAAGAGGATCTTGCCCAGCTCGGTGTCGATCACCAACATGCGCCCGGGCTGCAGACGGTTCTTCGCGACGATGTGGGCAGCGGGCAGCTCGAGCACGCCGACCTCGGACGCGAGCACCACCAGGCCATCGTCGGTGACGACGTAGCGCGCGGGCCGCAAGCCATTGCGGTCCAACGTCGCTCCGACCATGCGTCCATCGGACCACACCACGCACGCAGGTCCGTCCCACGGCTCCATCAAGCACGCGTGGTACTCGTAGAACGCGCGCTTCTCGGGCGACATCGTGGGGTCAGCAAGGGTGGCCTCGGGCACCATCATCATCAGCGCGTGCGGCAGGCTCCGGCCGGTGTGGGCCAAGAGCTCGAGCACGTCGTCGAACATCGCCGAGTCGCTGCCGCGCTCATCCACGATCGGGAAGAGCTTGGCCACGTCTTCGCCGAAGGTGAGCGACGCGAGCGCGGGTTCGCGCCCCCGCATCCAGTTCACGTTGCCGCGCAGCGTGTTGATCTCGCCGTTGTGCGCGATGCGACGGTACGGATGGGCCCGCGACCAGCTGGGGAACGTGTTGGTCGAGAAGCGCTGGTGCACCACCGCGAGCGCCGAGCGCGAGCGGGGATCACTCAGATCCAGATAGAAGCGCGGCAGTTGCTCGGGCGTGAGCAGGCCTTTGTAGACGATCGTGCGCGTCGACATCGACGCGACGTACGGGTGCTCACCTTCCTCGAGCCCACGCGATCGCGCCTCGGACTCGAAGCATTTGCGGATCACGTAGAGCTTGCGCTCGAGCGCGTGATCATCGGCCGCCAACGTGCCTGGACCTATCAGGGCCTGCACCACGTGCGGCGCGCTCGCTCGCGCCGACGGACCCGCCGCCTTGGGATCGACGGGGACCACCCGCACCCCGAGGAAGTCCTGTCCTTCGCGCTCGGTGATCTCTTGCAAGAGCGCGAGGAGGACCGCCTGGCGTTCGGGATCGGGCGGCAAAAAAAGCATCCCCACGCCCCAGGTTCCGGGCGCGCCGAGCGCGATCCCGATCTTGGCGCACTCCTCGCGCAGCAGCGCCTCGGGGATCTGCAGAAGGATGCCCGCGCCATCACCGGTCTGGGGATCGGACGCCGACGCGCCGCGGTGCTCGAGGTTCTCCAGCACGGTGAGCGCTTGCACGATCACCTCGTGGCTCGGTCCGCCGCTGACTCTGGCGACGAAGCCCACACCGCAGGCGTCGCGCTCCATCTCGGGCCGGTAGAGACCGCGCGCGGCCGCGTCGTCTCGTAGATGCGTGAGAGGCTTACTCATCGCGCCCTCTTGGCGACACGACTCGGCGTGCGAGAAGGAGCGCGTCCCTTCTTCGGTGCGGCCTCTGGCTCGGGCAGCGGGATGCGCTGCCGCTCGTGCTGGGTGGCGAGCACGATCATCGTCTCGGTGCGGGCGACGCCGGGGAGCTCACGGATGGCCGAGATGAGCCGATGCAGCGACTCGGTGTTCTCGGTCCGGAGCTTGATGAGCAACGTGTGCCGACCGGTCACGTGGTGCGACTCGAGGACCTCGGGCATCGCTTCGATCGACGCCTCGAACGTCGCGATGCTGCTCGGGTGATCGATCCCCACGCCGATGAACGCGCCGATGTCCAAGCCCACCTTCCGAGGATCGACGGTCGCGTGGTAGCCGGTGATGACCTCCGCTTCCTCGAGCTTGCGAACCCGCTCCAGCACCGCGGGCGGCGAGAGGTCCACTTCGGTGCCGAGGTCGGCGAGCGATCGCTTGCAGTCTTCTTGGAGCGCGGCGAGTAGCGCGCGGTCCACGTGGTCCAGAGAGGTGAGGTCAGCGGTATGCACGGCCGAAGAAAGTACGGGCCGTAGCGCGGTGCGTCAATGGAAACTTCTGTGCGACGCAGTTGTTTGGCGCTCTACGTTCTGCGTCTGTGGCCGACTGCCGAAATTCATTCTGCCGCAGCGTGATGGGCGAAAGATCCGCAACGGCCCGGACCACCTTTCGATGAGCCGCGCCATTCCAACCCCGCGTCGTTTCGCTCCCAGAAGCGGCGCCAGATCACAGGAGATAGCCAGATGCGTATCGAATCGAATGGTGTGAGTAGTTCAATGGGTCTCGAGCCCGCCAGCAGTGGCGCCGTCATGGGCACCGCGCCCGCGGGAAGCTCGGAGGTCGCGCGCGAGCTCTCGACGGACCGCGCGGAAGTCGCTCCGAGCGGGACCAGCTCGGTGTGGCGCAGCAGCGCCGCCAGCGGTCCGGCGGCGCTCGCACCGCCCGCTGTCCTTCGCGAGATTGCCCACGTGATCGCGGAGGATGGCATCGAGGGCTTCGACAACTACATCGAGTCCCACCCCGAGGAGGCGCGCGAGCTCGCGCGGAGTGATCGCGGCCCCACGGAGTCGGCTCTCTGCGCGCTGATCGGCGCGGAGATCGGTGGACCGACCGGCGCCATCACCGGGTTCTGGCAGGCCGACGCTGCGCTCGACCGCTTCGAGGAAGCGCTCGCGGGCGAAGTGCGCGAGACGGTGCGCAGCGTCGCGACCCTGTCGCTCGACGAGCAGATCACGGCGATCGAGAACAGTACCCCCGAGGAGGCCCTCGCCGCCATTCGATCGGCGCCGCCGGGCTCAGCCCTCGCGGCCATGGGTGAGCGCATAGGGGTAAGCGGCGATGCCATGGATCTCAACCGCGTTCGCGTCGCCCGCTCCGATGCCCACGAGTCGTTGGTCGAGCTCCGCGACACCATCGCGGGACAGACCTGGTCGCCCGAAGAGCTCCCGGGCACGTCACGTCGGGTGATGGAGGAGATGGGCTTGGCGGACGCGTCGGACGGATCGATGGCCGCGGCCGCATTTCGCCGCCCCGAGCTCGATGCCGCGACGGCGGCACATCACGCCGAGGTCGTAGCCGACCTCAGCTACACGGGCATCGAGCTGGCGCACGGGGTCCACGTCGCAGCACACGCTTCGCACGCGGCCACGGTCGCAGCCGCCGCAGCGACCGAGGCCGCGGGAACCGCAGGAGCGACTGCCGCTACTGCAACGGCCGGAGCGGCCGGGGCAGAGGTGGCGTGGGCGGTCGGAACGACCGTCGCGCTCCCAGCCGCGCTCTGCGTGGGCGGGATCGCGCTCGGCGTCGCCATTCATCACCAGATCGAAGAGAACCGAATGGAGCGCACCGAGGTCGCGCGTCACTTCGGGCTCTGAGTTGGCGACCGGCTCCCGCGGGGTCGGAGCCGGTCTTCAGAACACTCCTTCAGAACACAGGGCCGGGGCAGCCGAAGTCCACGTTGATGTCGGCCACGGCGCCCGACTGCACTTGCGCGCACTCGCTGCCGTAGAAGGTGATCGTGTTGGCCGTCGCGTCGTAGTCCCAGCCGCGGGAGTGGGAGACGTCGCGGGGGATCAGCGGACCGCCCGCGAAGCTCACCTGAAACAGATCGGGGTTTCGGGCGCCCCCGTCGAGCGCGAGCGTGCAGCTCGCGGGGGTGACCGCTGCGGCGATGGTGTCGAGCGCCATCTCGAGCTCGGCAGGCGTGCCGGCGCTGTACGCGCGCGAGGTGCCGCCGGCGCTCGCCATGCGCATGAGCGTTGCCGGGTCGCTGGAGATGTCGGCGCCGAAGCCCAGCACGTACGTGTTCACGCCCGCGGCCTGCAGCGTCGCGAGGGCGGCGACCGTTTCGTCGACGGTCTCCTCGGTGCCTCCATCGGGGATCGGGGCGCCGCAGTTGGGCAGGCCGTCCGTCGCGAGGATGACGTAGCGACCGATCGGGTTCACCGGGATGCCCGCGAAGTAGGTGCGCGCCGCGTCGATCGATGGCGCCGTGGGCGTGCCGCCGGGGTTCTGGAACACGCAGCCGAAGAGATCGATCGCGAGCATGCCGAGTCGGCTCGAGATGGCCGCGCCGTTCCGCTCCATGATCGGGTTCACCACGTTGCCCGCGCCGCACTCGCCGTCACCAGGGAACTGCAAGAGGCCCCAGTTCACTCGGCCGTCCCACGTCGTCACCAGCGCGGTGAGCGCGTTCCGCATCACCTCCATCTTCGACTGCGGCGAGGGAATCAGCGGGGTGCACATCGAGCTGGACAGATCCATCACGATCAAGATGTCGGGAGGGTCGCCGATGATCTGATTCATCACCGGCGTGGTGACCATGCAGGGCACGTCCATCGGCAACGCATCGGGGAACATGATAGGCGGCGTGTCACGCGGCGGGCCCGAGTCGAAGCCGGTCCCTCCGTCACCGCCCGAGGCGCCGCCGTCGCGTCGCACCCGCGGGCCTTCGCAGGTGCAGCCCGCGACGACGAACAAGGAGAGGCAGCACAGAGTGAGGGAGAGAAGAGTGAGGGAGAGAGACGCGCGCATGATCGACCTCGCGCGACATCGTCGCCCAGAACGGCCGCAGCACAAAGTCGTGCGCCTCACCTGCGTGAGGCATCGCGCACCCCCACGGCTCCTTCGCGATCGCGGAGCGCCCTTCGACGACCTTTTCGCCGTGCACGCAACGGCATGGACGACGCCTCGACACCGGGAGCCATGCGAGTCGAAGCGAACGGAGACACAAGTGGAATCGATCTCGGAGCTGCAGGCTACAGAACGTGAGTGGTCATACCCGCGCAGCGTTCACCTACCGAGGGGCACCGACGAGCACGTGACGTTTCGTCGTTGGCCAGATTGATCACATCGATGTGCTGGTCTCCTGCCGGACCACGTGTGAGCGAGACCCGTGCCGCCTGAGAGCGTCGGCGTAGGGCAGAGCATCACGCTCCTGCTCACCACCCGACGTCCTTCAGATGGCCATCCGCGGGTCATCGACACGTTGACCCCCTCGGAGGTTCCAACCTACTGGGCCACCCACGTCGAGTGACCCAAGTGAGCTAGCGGCGGAGGCGCGCGGGATCGGGTCTGCGGCCTAGGAGCAGACTCGCCATGATGCGCGAGGGATCTTCGAGGCCGTCATCCGAGTGCAGCTCGAAGTGCAGGTGGGCTGCGCTGGTGCGCATTCCAGTGCGGCCCACGGTGCCGACCAGCGCGCCGCGCTCGACCCGATCGCCGTAGGCCAGCTCGACGGTCTCGAGGTGCATGTAGCAGCTGCGCAGCGTGGGGGTCTCGTCGCTGCCGTGGCGGATGCACACGTAGCGTCCGCCCGCGCCGAGATCGTCACGCCCGTACGCGTCCCAGTCGCCGCCGTGACCGACCTGCACGTGCTCGCGGTGCCCCGGGAGATCGACCCCCGCGAAGTACACGAATCCGTCGGCCGCCGCGCGCACCGGCTCGCTGGGGAGCGAGTCCAGATCGATGCCTCGGTGATCGCGGACTCCGCCCTCGCGCTCTTCACCGAGCCAGCTGAGGATGGCGCGCGGACACCCATCGACGGGACAACCGAGCGAGATCCCGTGCCAGTCGACGACCCCCGCGCCGGAGTGGGCGCCGTAGTACTCGAGGAGGCGCCGCCTATCGCCGAGGATGCGTTCTTCTTCCCAGTCGCTGCGCACCCGATCACCCCACACGAAGTGCGAGACGTAGTGACGGTGCTCGACCTGCGCGAAGCTGGCGTCGACCGTCTCGTGCTGATCGCGCCACATCCGGAGAAGCGCCGCTGCGAAGTAGATGTTCGGCTCCGCCATCAAGAGGCGCGGTCCGCCGAATGGGAAGCGAGGCACATCGAGGGTGCGCTCGACCAGCGCATCGGTGTCCAATACCCGATAGCGGAGGATGCCCTCGCGCAGGTGCTCGGCGTAGACGTCGCGGGGGATCTGGGTGAGCCCCAGCGCGCCCGTTCCATCGACACCCTCCGCGTTGGAGTCGCACCGGCTCTCTCGGTAGACGAGCGCACCGAGCAAGAACGGATCGACCTCGAACTCGGCCGCGTAGGTCGCGATGTGCTCGGCCCAGGGGCGCTCTCTATCGGCGCGCCACGAGCGACAGAGCTGGTGCAGCGCCGCGGCGAATCTGTCGACGTCGAGCGTGCCGCGAGGTGAGATGGGCTCGCGGGGCCAGTCGGCGACCTCGACCCGCTCGGTGAGCACGTAGTTGGGGTGAAGGCCCGGTCGCCTCCGCGCGTGCCACGGCGAGCGCCCCTGTCCCATCACCCCGAGGGCCAGTAGGACGAGGACAGTCGTGCGAGCGAGGCGAGCCACCGGTCCCGACCCTCGCCTCCTTCGCCTCGAGGGTCAAGAAGCTGGAAACGGCGCTCAGCGACGGGAGCGGAGATCCCGCCGCTGACGACTGCGCCCGCTCGACCGCGGGTGCGCCTCAACGCGGGTCACCTCCTGGGCAACGCGATCGTGGGCGATCTCGTCGGCGCGGTCCCGGGGGCGCTCGTGAGCTCGTTGATCTCGGGCGCCATCGGCTGCCAGAGCGGCGAGTCTGGGTGGCTCGATGGCTTTCAGTGCTCCGCAGGCTTTCTCTATGGGGTCGCGATCGGCGCGCTCTACGGCGCAGCCATGGGCGGACCACTCGGGGTGCTGCGGGTGGGCGGCGCGCGCGACGGCGGCGGGGACGCGGGGATGGCGATGCTCGCGGCGCTCTTGGGCGCGGGGGTCGGCAGCATCATGACCGGCATCCTCACCGAGACCACCCAGGAACCCACACTCGCGCTGGCCATCGGGGACGGCATCGGCGTGATGATCTCGACGTTCGGCGCAGTGCTGCTCTACGACGGATCCCGCCCAGCGAACGACGCACGCGACGAGGTGCGCCTCACCCCGATGGTCGTCCCGCTCGACGGCTGCGTGCTCGTCGGCCTGGGCGGGACGTGGCCGCGATGAGCCCTCGCACGTTGGCTCGTCCCGCATCTTCGGGCCCGTGGTAGGAGCGCGCCCATGATCCCCCGCTATACGCCCAAGGACTACGCCACCCTCTGGAGCCCCGAGACCAAGTTTCAGACGTGGCTCGAGGTCGAGCTCGCCGCGTGTGAGGCGATGGAGCGCGCGGGCACCGTGCCGGTCGGGACGGCCGCGGAGGTGCGACCGGTGGGCACCAAGATCGACGTGACCCGCATCGATGCCATCGAGGCCGAGACCCGCCACGACGTGATCGCGTTCCTCACCCACGTGGAGGAGCTCGCCGGTCCGCCCGCCCGCTGGCTGCATCGGGGGATGACCTCGAGTGACGTGCTCGACACCTCCTTCGCGCTGCTCTTGGTGCGGGCCACCGACGGGCTGATCGCGCGCACCGAGGTCCTGCTGTCCGCGTTCCGAAAGCGCATCGAGGAGCACCGCATGACCCCGCTGATGGGTCGCTCGCATGGCATCCACGCGGAGCCGACCACGTTCGGCGTCGCGCTCGCCGGTCACCACGCGGAGCTCTCTCGCGGGCTCGTTCGGCTGCGCACGGCGCGCGAAGAGATCGCGGTGGGCAAGATCGCCGGCGCCGTCGGCACCTACGCCCATTTGACGCCGCAGATCGAGCTCGACGCGCTGGGAAAGCTCGGCCTGCGGCCCGAGACCGTCGCGACCCAGATCGTGGCGCGGGATCGGCACGCCGCGCTGCACAACGCGATGGGGCTCTTAGCGGCGGGCATCGAGCGCTTCGCGACGAACGTGCGGCACTGGCAGCGCACCGAGGTGCTGGAGGCCGAAGAGGCGTTCGCGAAAGGACAGAAGGGCAGCTCGGCGATGCCTCACAAGCGCAACCCGATCATCAGCGAGAACCTCTGTGGTCTGGCGCGGGTGGTACGCGCCGCGGTGACGCCTGCGCTGGAGAACATCGCGCTCTGGCACGAGCGCGACATCAGCCACTCGTCCGTGGAGCGGATGCTGACGCCCGATGCGACCTCCACGCTCGCGTTCATGCTCGATCGCACCCGGGCGCTCATCGAGGGGCTGGTGGTCTATCCCGCGAACCTGAAGCGCAACCTCGATCTCGCGGGCGGGCTCTGGGCCAGCGAAGGGATCCTGCTCGCGCTGGTGGGTAAGGGGATGGGGCGGCAGGCGGGGTATGTGCTGGTCCAGCGCAACGCGATGCGGGCGTTCGCGGGCGAAGGGGCGTTCGTGGACTTCCTCGAGGCCGACGCGGACATCACCGTGCACCTCAGCAAGGAAGAGATCCGCCGCGAGTTCGAGCTGGGCCACGCGCTGCGGTACGCCTCATCGATCGTCGACCGCGCGCTGGTGACGAGCTGACGGCGATCCGAATGAAAGCCCCCCTGCACGACACCCACGGAGCCTCATGACCCGATCGATCGCGTTGTCCCTCGGTATCTTGGCGTTGTCCCTCGGGTGCACGCCGGGCGACGAGGCCGCCGACGCCAGCATCGATGTCCCTCTGGGCGACGCGATGGCGCCCGCGTGCGACGGCGACCTCGTCTGTCCCTCGGACGTCCCCTACACGAACACCAGCTGTCATACGGGTCTCAGCTGTCCTTATCCGGCGCCCAACTGCGACGGTCCCCAGACCGCGGTGTGCACGGGCGAGCGCTGGCAGATCGTCCCGCCGGATTCGAGCACATGTCTGCTCGGGGGCTTCACCCCGCCCGAGCCGGAGCGCTGCCGCACGCCCTTCACGGGCACGAGCAGCGGCGCGGTCACGGTCCAGGTGGGCGACGCATTCGTCTGGGGCCCGCAGGGCGGCGCGATGGTGGCGATCGACGTGTTGCTCGAGGACACCGCGATGCCCCTGACCTGCGTAGAGGCGCGGATCACCGTGCGCGTCGACGGAGTGGTCGAGCCCCAGGCGCGCTATGGCCTTCGCTTGCGCTGCGGCGCTTCGAATGGGCTCATCGTCGTGTTGAGCAGCCTGCCGTGCGAGGCGCGCGACTACCCGGTGCAGATCGACGTGGAGGTCACCGGCGTAGGCAGCGGCACCCTCACGACCATGATGATGGGAGGCCAGACCACGGGTCTCCCCGTCTGTCCGATGGACTGAAGCTGGGACTACGGAGTCCCGACTACGGGGGATTGAGGCGGACCACCAGGCGAGCCGAGCGGTGGGGCGTGACCCGCACCGAGCGCTCGATGGCCGGGCCGTCCCCGTACGGCATGACCCGCACAGTGTAACGACCGGCAGGGAGCGTCAGCTCGACGGGGGATCGACCGACGCGCCGTGACCCGATGAAGAGCTCGGCCCATCCCGGCGGGGTGACCACGTTCAGGCGCCCGTCGCCGGTCGGCTCCTCCTCCTCCTCGTGGTGGACCTCGCCCCATCGGTGGTGACCGCCGCTGGTGGGTGGCAGTCCAGCGTCGTGAGGGGCCGCGCCCGCGTCGGGAGGGCCGGTGTCCGGGAGCGTCGCGACTTCGACGGAGCCTTCGTTCGGTCCGCTGTCTTCGGGGGCCGCCGATGCGAGCACTGGGCTCGGTTCGATCACTTCCGCACTCTCCACCCCGTTCGTGCGTCCGAGTGCAAAGGCCAGCACGCCCAGCATCAACAACACGATCGCGGCGACCGCGACCCACACCAGGGGACGGCGCACCCCGGGCTCGGGCTCGACGGACTCGGGCGCGGCCATCGGCACCGGGACTGGCAGCACGGTGGGCGGAGCGATCAGATCCCGCAGCACGATCCGCGCGCTCGACATGTGCTCGGGATCGAGCTTGCGGGCGCGCTCCATCAGCACCTCACGCTCCGCCTTCTCTTTGCTGAAGAGCTCCTCCATCAGCTCGGCGACGTCGCTCGCCGTCGCGCCGCCCAGCGCCGCTATCGCGTTGCTCAGCGCCTTGCTGAGCTCGCGAGCGCTGGAGAAGCGCTTGCTGCGATCGCGGGTCAGCGCCTTCATCACGATGTCGTCGAGCGCCGCCGGCACCCGGGGATTCATCGTCGATGGCCTGGGCAGCGTGGCCTCGGTCACCGCCTTGAGCGTCTCGAACTCGGAGGTCTGTCGAAACAGGCGCTTGCCCGAGAGCATCTCCCAGAGGCACACACCGAGGCCCCACACGTCGCTCCGCCTGTCGATGTCGTCGCGCTGGGTCACCTGCTCTGGGGACATGTAGGGATACTTGCCCTTGAGGGTCCCGATGGCCGTGTGGTGCGAGCGGCCCACCGCCAACGCGACGCCGAAATCGACGACGCGGAGCGAGCCGTCGTAGCCCACGAAGAGGTTCTGCGGGGTGACGTCGCGGTGCACCACACCGAGGAGCTGACCGTCATCGCCACGGGCCTCGTGCGCGGCGTGCAGACCCTCGGAGGCCTCTGCGATCAAGCGCGCGAAGACCCGCAAGGTGCCGGGGCGTTGGGCCAGCTCGGGGCGCTTCCACACCGCGCGGGCGACCCGATTCACGGTCTCGCCCACCAGGTAGTCCATGGCGAGGAAGTACGTGCCGTCCTGTTCGCCGAAGTCGAAGACGCTGCAGACGTTGGGGTGGATGATCCGCGCCGCGATCTTTGCCTCGTCGAGGAACATCTCGACGAACTCCTGCTGCTTGGCCAGGTGCGGGTGGATGATCTTGAGGGCCACCAAGCGATCGAAGCCTGACGCGCTCTCGGTGCGCGCCAGGTGCACCGTCGCCATGCCACCGTCGGCGATCTCGAAGCAGAGCACGTAGCGGCCCAGCATCCTCCCCGTGCGGATGGGGGCAACGTTCTCCTCTATCTCGAGCTCCTCCATGCTCATCGAATGGCCATCACGCTCAGAAGCGAACCACGAAGGGCTCGACTTGGGTGTTGCTCGAAGGCGCGCCGCTGGTGGCGACCACCACGATCGCGATGATCACGCCCAGGACCAGGGCCGCGCCGCCTGCGATGACGAAGGGCCAAGGATCCAGCTCGCCCCCTTCACCCGCGCGCTCCTCAGCGCCTGCGTATGAGAGGGGCGACTCGACGCTGCCAGCCGTCGCGACGACGGCGCCGCCCGGCCCGATAGCTTCCGCGTAGTACGAGATGACCGTTCCCAGGGGCGCTGCGACGAAGAGGGGCGCGTCGGTCGCCTCGAGGTACGCGCCCTCCTCGACCCGCCCACGGATCCGAACGGCGCGCACGACCGACGCCCAGTCGTTCTCGACGGTCACCGCGACGATCACGCCATTCCCCGTCGCCGGACCCGCGACACTGGGCGTCGCGATGAGACGCGGCGAGCCTGTCGCGCTGGCGCGGATCTCAGTGAACATCCGCTGCACATCGGGGGGCATCCCTCGCGGCAGGGTGTGCTCGGGCGCGACGGCAGCGAGGGTCCGTAGATCTTCGCGAACGGCGGGCTCATCGCCGACCGCTGAGTGCGCCAGCGCGCGCAGCTCGAGGAGCTCCACCAGCTCGGGCAGGGTGAGGTCGGTGCCGGACGCCGCGCGCCCCAGCACGTCGAGGGCCTCGACGAACTCCGCTTCCTCGTAGAGGCGCCGCCCCTCGTCGACGAGCTCGTGTGCGCGCGCGAGCGAGGGCCACGCGAGCGCGGAGCAGAGCGTCATCACGATGCTCGCCCCAAGAGAAGCGAACAGCGCGGGCCGCCCGGATACGAGATGCGAACGGGTGACCACCGGGGTGGGGCAGCGTACCATCGGGCCCGCTTGATCCACTACCCAATGATGCCCTCGCTCCATCGAGCCCTCAGCCTCTGCTGCTTGCTGGCGGTAGTCGATACCGCCATTGGTTGCAGCAACGGGCGCTCGCTCCGCTGGGAGATCGTGTTCGACGACGGACTCGCCGACCGCGCGGCCGTCGTGGTGGGACGCATTCGCGCCGGTGGATGCGACGGCGAAGTGGTCTTCGAAGACGACGTCGCGCCCGGCGAGGCGGCCTCGATGCCCACCTCGCTCGAGCCCGGGAGCTACGCGCTCGAAGGGGTCGCGCGCGACGCGAGCTGCGTCGAGTACGCCCGAGGTTGCGTGGAACTGGAACTACCGGCTGACGAGGGGAGCATCCTCGTCACGTTGAGCGCGAGCGGAACGTCGAGCGTGTGCTCGGCCAGCATGTGCGACGAGGGACGCTGCATGGCGAGCGATGCGGGCCTGACGCCGGATGCCGGGGGCATGGACGTCGGGAGCGATGGGGGTCGGGACAGCAGCACGGACGCGCCGATTCGCCTTCTCCCGGTGGGCGACGCGGTGCGGATCGACTTCGGCACCGCGACGAGCACGGGCTGGTCCAACCACACGGAGTTCGCTTCGACGAGCGGACCGCTGACCAGCATGGGCGGTGTGACGCTCGATCTCACGGTGACGACCAGCGGTTTCAACGGCGTGCAGCTCGGCGGGAGCATGACCAACACCCTGGGCTATCCAGGTACCGCGAGCAGCGACAGCTTCTGGGTGGGTTCGTTCGACGGCCACGCGGCCGCGCTCACGCTGGCCGGTCACGTGGAGCTCGCGGGGTTCACCGGTGGTGAGTACGAGATCGAACTCTTCGGCTCGCGCGATGGAGATGACGCCGGCATCGGCCGGTTGACCCGCTATCAAATCGGCACCGTGACCCACGATCTCGACGCGTCCGACAACACCAGCCAGACGATCACCTTCGATCGGGTTCGGCCCAACGCGTCGGGCGTCATCCGGCTCGATGTGACGGTGAGCCCCGAGGGCACCGGGCGCTTTGGGTACATCGGTACCCTCGTGCTCCGACGTTTGTAGCGTCCGGCGCGCCGGATACGCCGGACTACCAGCGGCCCTGAATGCCCTGGATGAAGTCGTACGGATAGCCGATGTCGAAGGCGCTCGCGTCGTCGAGCTGCTTCATCTGCTCGGCCGTGAGCACGAGCTCGCCGGCGCCGAGGTTGTCCTTCAGCTGCTCGAGGGTGCGGGCGCCGAAGACCACCGAGCTGACACCGGGCTTCTGTGCGGTCCACGCGAGCGCCAGCTGGGTGAAGCTCTTGCCGGTCTGCTCGCTGAGCGCGCCCAGCGCCTCGAGGGTCTTCTGCGTGCGGGCCTCGGCGAGGCGCGCGAGACGTCCTTCGAAGCGCTTGCTGGTCATGCGGCTGCCCTCGGGCGCCGCTTCGCCTGCGCGGTACTTCCCCGACAGGAGACCGCCCGCGAGCGGCGACCAGGGCAAGATCCCCACGCCGTAGCGCTGAGCAATCGGCACGTGCTCTCGCTCTTGGTCACGAACCAAGAGTGAGTACTGCGCTTGGTTCGCGACGAAGCGCTCGAGGTGGAGCTTGTCGCTCACCCAGAGGCTCTCCATCAGTCGGTGCGCAGTGTAGTTGGAGCAGCCGAGGTAGAGGACCTTTCCGGCGCGCACTAGATCATCGAGCGCACGCAGCGTCTCGTCCATCGGCACATCGAGGTCCTGTGCGTGCATCTGGTAGAGATCGATGCGATCGGTGCCGAGGCGCCGGAGGCTGTCCTCGCACGCTTGCCGAATGTGCACCCGCGCGCCTCCGCGTCCGTTGGGGCCCGAGCGCATCGAGAAGCGGAACTTGGTGGCGAGCACGGTCGTGTCGCGCGCCTTGCGCTCCTCGATCCACTTGCCGACCACCCGCTCGCTGAGCCCGTCCTGCCCATACACGTCGGCGGTGTCGATGAAGTTCAGCCCGCCTTCGCGGGCCGCGTCCATGATCGCGAAGGAGGTCGTCTCGCTCGCGCCCACGTTGTGCATGAACGACTTCTCGTTCGCTTCGCCGAACGTCATCGCGCCCAGACACAAGCGTGAGACCTCGAGGCCCGATCCACCCAATCGTCGATATTCCATGCGCGCTCCTTGGTAGCGGTGAGGCCCGCACCTCTGGCGCCTCCTACGGGTGGCGGCAACCTCCGGCGGTGCATTCCGTGAGGGATCGGGCTATGCCCGGCCAGTGAGCGACCGACCTCTCCTGCTCCTCTCGAACGATGACGGTGTCGCCGCCAAAGGCTTGCGGGCGCTGCACGATGCGTTGGCCGAGATAGCCGACGTCGTCGTCGTCGCGCCGCTCACCGAGCAGAGCGCCAAGAGCCACTCGCTCACGTTGGCCCATCCGCTGCGTCATCGGGTGGTGGACGGCTTCCACGCGATCGATGGTACGCCCGCCGACTGCATCTACGTCGCGCTCTACCGTGAGCAGTTCTTGCCGCGTCGCCCCGATCTCGTCGTGTCGGGCATCAACCACGGCTACAACCTCGGGGTCGACGTCTACTACTCGGGGACGGTCGCGGCCGCACGCGAGGGCGCGCTGCGCGGACTGCCCGCGATGGCCTTCTCGTGTGGTCCGAAGGGGAGCTTCACCGCCGGCGCTGCGGTCGCCCGCGACCTGGTGCAGCGTTTTTTGAGCACGCCTCGTCCCGAAGGCAGGCCCCCGCTCCTGAGCGTGAATTTCCCTGCAGGGCGCGAGCAGTACGAGGGCATCAAGGTCACCCGCATCGGTCGCCGCACCTACGACGAGGCGGTGGTGCTGCGGCACGATCCTCGAGGGCACGAGTACTTCTGGGTCGGCGGCCCCAACGCGTACCACGCGCGCGAAGACGGCACCGACACCACGGCGGTCGACGACGGCTTCGTCTCGATCACGCCGCTCGCGCTCGAGCCCACCGCACAGGATCACTTCTCGTTGGCTGCGCTGATCGCAGGGAGCTCGACATGAACGCACGCATCGATCTGCTTCGGGCTCTCATCCGCGACGTCCCCGACTTTCCAAAGCCGGGGATCCTCTTTCGCGACATCACCCCCATGCTCGCTGACGCTGCGGGTTTCCTTGCCGCGATCGACGCCATGGAGGAGCTGGTGCGTCCGCTGAAGCCCGATGTGCTGCTGCCGATCGAGTCCCGGGGCTTTCTGTTTGCGGCGCCGCTGGCCAATCGTCTGGGCATCGGCCTCGCCCCGGTGCGCAAGCCGGGCAAGCTCCCGGCGAGTACCCACAAGGCCGAGTACGCGCTGGAGTACGGCCACGGCGTCCTCGAGCTTCACGTCGATGCGGTGAAGCCCGGGCAGCGGGTGGTGGTCATCGATGACCTCATCGCGACGGGTGGCACTGCAAAGGCCGCGGCCGAGCTGGCGGGACGTTCGGGGGCCGAGGTCGTCGGCGCCGCGTTCTTCATCGAACTCTCGTTCCTGAATGGGCGCGCGGCGCTCGGCGACATCCCCTGCCACGCGGTCCTGAACTACTAGGACGGCTCAGTTGAGAACGGCTCAGTCGATGGAACGCGCGCCCGAGAGCTCGGCGAGCACCGCGCCCGTCCCGGCGCCCGTCTCGTCCACGTAGCTGCCTTCGAGCGAGCCGCGCAGGGTGTCGGCGGCGAGGTCGCCATCGACGTCCCGCACCTCGATCGAGCCCGATAGCTCCAAGCGCGCGAACGAAGCGTCCAGCGAGCTCCCATCGCCCAGCGCGAGCGTGAGCGTGGCCGTGAGCGCCGCCTCGCAAGCGAGCGCGACGCATCCGGCATCGCACACGCCAGCCAACTCGGGGTCGCTCTCGACGAACGTCGCGAGGGTCTCGTATGGGGCGCTCCCGAAGAACGGGTCGATGCCGTCCAACGAGGCGCTCGCCTGGGCCTCGAGCACGGCTTGCAACGCCGCGCCCAGTCGCAGTGGGACCGAGAGGCGATCGAGCACCAGCTGATCCCCCTCGGGAAGGAACGTCGCCGCGATCAGCACGACAGCTCCCTCGGGGTCGAGCGCGAGGGTGAGTGGGGTCGCGCTCCGGCTCGCGGCCACGATGCGGCGCACGGCGAACCCGGGGACATCCCCGATCGACACGTCTAGGTAGGCCTCCGCGCGCAGGTCGTAGAGCGCCACCGCGGCGACGCGAAGCGCGGGCCCAACGTGCGCCGACGGCGCGCTGTCGTCGTCCAGGAGCATGGTCGCGATCGCGTCGGTGGCGCCCCCCAGACGGAGCCGGGCGATCGCCGCGAGACCATCGACGTCGTCGACCAAGACGAGGCTCAGCGCGTCGAGCATCCGTTCAGCGTCGTCGGTCGCGCTCCCGACGCGGCTCTCCGCGTCGAGCACGAAGGCCTCGAGCGGAGAGGTGATAGCCGCCGTGGTATCCAAGTTCACCACTACCTCGTAGGCCCCACCGAGCATCAGCTCGGCGCTGAGCGCGGGGACCTCGAGCGTGGTCTCGCGATCGGCGAGCACGCCGACCCCCATCGTGCAGCCGATCGCCGTCATCCGGTCCATCCCGCCGCTGGTGGCGAAGCCTCGGACTACGACCGTGTAGGTGACGTCGGTGGCGAGCGCGTCGTAGCGAACCTCGCCCTCGGCGCCGGAGATCACCCGTCGAAAGCCACCGTCGGTCGCCGACAGCGCCGCGATGCAGTCCCCACCTCGGAAGACCGTGACGCCCCAGCGCTCGACGGGGCGCTCGCCCTCGTAGATGGGCCGGGCCACGAGGCGACCAAACGAGGACGCGACCGTGATGTCGATCCACGCGGGGCTCGAGAGCGCATGGTTGGCCCGCAGCCGAAAGCTGGAGCTGCGTTCACCTGCGGTGAGCTGGACTGTCGCGCGACCCACCGCGTCCGTGGTGCCATCCAGAGCGCCGAGCGAGGTGTCGGCCGTCGTGCCTTCGAGCGCGAAGTTGATCGCCTCGCCCGGTTGGGGCGCGCCCGATCCGTCGGTGAGCTCCACTTCGATGATGGCACTAGAGCCGAACGGCAGTCCGACTGGGCCAACGGTCACCATCCGAAGGAGGAGCGCTGGCGGACCCGCGTCACGGTCCGCGGTGTCGGAGTGGACCACGAGTCGAGGCTCGCATCCACCGACACCCGTCAGCGCCAGTAGGGCCAACCAGGGGAGGAGCGCGCCGTCGATCAGCCGACGGAAGCAAAGAAGCATAGGGCCCGAGGATAGCCGGTTCGTCCCAGGGGAGCACGCGGCCTCCGGGGTGCCATGCCTTCAGTGCTTGTCGTGCTCGCCGCAGAAGAGGATCGCGCAGTTTTTGCGCTCGGAATCGCGGATACGGGCGCACAAGGAGACGAGATCGTCGTCGGCGTCCACGACGGACCCTTCGGCGGCCTCGCCCGTGGCCTCGTCGTAGCGGCACTCATCGAGGGCTACCCATCGACCGCGGTACTCGTCGCACTGACAGAGCTCGGCCCAGCGCATTCGGGACATGCATTCTCCTTCGCTGGGGTCCGTTTCTGGAGGTTCCCCTTCGGGATCGCCTTGCACGCTCAGGGCGAGACGAGCGCGTGCGGACCAGGTGGACAGTACTCCCATACTTCTCTTCAACTCCGGATCGGGAGGGCGGCGCCCTCGAACCGAGCACTGCGGGGAATGTCTCCGGCTATCGGAGGCGTCGCAGGTCGGCGGCTAGCTCGAACTTGGTCTTGGTTTTGGAGGCGACCCGGTCGGGCAAAGGAAGCGGGCCGAGTCTTCCTAAGTCCCGGACAAATGCAAGCGGGCATGACGCAGCGCGTCGCTGCGGGAGACCGTCGTGTCACGCTCGTCTCGGCTTCGCCGTCTTCGTCGCGGACCCGCGCTCGATGGCGCCGAACGGTCGGGTGCGGACGAGGTGATTCTCCAATGTTCATGAGCTGTTGTGCGCCGATCACGGGTCAGCCGACGACCACGCGACCTATGGGGGCCGAGCCCCCGAACGAACGTCAGCGGTCACCTCGGGGCCCATCCCGCGTGCGTGTGATGATTCTCACGTGTGGGCTCCGAGCGTCCGCTCGTGCGATCCTGCGGTCTCGCCACGCTGACCTTGGAGGCCTCGATGGACGACGACTTGCTGGAGGCCTTCGAGGCTGAGCGTCAGCACCTGGTGGCAGTCGCCTATCGGATGCTCGGTTCGATCGCAGAAGCGGAGGACGTGGTGCAGAGCGCTTGGGTGAAGCTCCGAACCCAGGAGGCGCGCGAGGTGGTCCGCGAGCCCCGGGCCTACCTCACGACGGTCGTCGTTCGCCTGGCCCTCGACTCGCTGCGCTCGGCGCGGGTGCGACGAGAGAAGTACGTGGGCCCCTGGCTTCCCGAGCCAGTGCTCACCGAGACCGGCGCGGCGTTCGGGAGCCAAGGGCCCCGTGACCTCAGCTCGCTCTCGTTCGCCTTCTTGATCTTGCTGGAGGCGCTGTCTCCCCTGGAACGTGCGGCCTTTCTCCTGCACGAGGTCTTCGATTGGACCGCTCCCGAGATCGGTCGGGTGCTGGAGCGCGACGATGCCGCCATCCGCCAGCTGGTGAGTCGGGCGCGCGCTCATGTGTCGGACGGCGCGCCGCGCTTTCCCCCGTCGAAGGAGGCGCACCAGAACCTGTTGAACGGCTTTCTGACCACGATGGCCAGCGGCGATGTGAACGCGCTGGCAGCCATGCTCGCTGCGGACGCTGTGGTGCGCAGCGACGGAGGCGGGGTGGTCAAAGCCGCCCGCAAGGTGGTCCGGGGCGCCGAGCACTGCGCCAAGCTGCTCGTTGGGATCATGCGCCACATGGACTTCGTCCCTGAGCTGACCGTTCGGGAGCTGAACGGCGTGCCCTGCCTGGTCTGGCGCCAGGCGGGACAGACGGCGGGCGTATTGACGCTGACGATCGAGGACGCTCGGGTGACGGCAGTCGACCTGGTCCTCAGTCCGGAGAAGATCCGGCACCTCGATCCCGCCTGACTCTTTTGCGGGAGGGATCCCGGGCTGATAGACGACGCCGAATGGCGAACACCACGAACCGCAACCGGGCCCCCGTTCTCCTCGCGTTCGCGCTGGCGCTGATGGCGCTGATCACCTGTTGTGGGGAGGACGCGCCCACGCCTCCCGCGACGACGCCCGTAGTCACTGAGGTAACCCCGACGCCGACGGCCGAGCCCGGCGCGCTGCCCGACGATCTCCCCAACGGCCTATTGGTCGCGACCTCGCCTTTCATCGTCCGGGACGGTCGCGTCACATCGGAACCTGGCGCCGCGCGCCTCGATCTCATCTACCGGCGCGGTGGTGAGTGGCACACCGAGAGCATCGAGGATCCGAGCAGCAACGTGTTTCACAAGGCGATGGTCTACGACCCGCCGGGTGACGCGCCTCCGGGCATACTCACCGCCGCGGGCATGGCGGCGAGCCTCAAGCTCTGGCGCCGCGGCGCGGATGGCGCGTGGACCAGTGAGACGATCTGGAACACCGAGTTCGGCGGTCGCTGGAACCGGATGCGGGACGTCGAGGTTGCGCCCCTCTTCGGGACCTCTCCCACCCCAGGGGGCACCGTCGGCGATGTGCTGGCGATCGCCACCCACGATCAGGGTGTGGTCGCCGTGGGCTCGCTGCGCGCGGCCGGCGGCTTCGAGATCACCGAGCTCGATCGCACCACGAACACCTTCGTGCACGAGATCGAGCTGGGCGATCTGAATGGCGATGGCGTGCTCGAGATCTACGCCACTCCGTCGGAGCCCAACTCGCTCGAGGGCGGCGCGGAGCAACATGGTGAGGTGGTGCGCTACGCGCCCGGTGGCGGTGACCGGACGGTGGTCGCCGATTTGGGCAACCGGCACGCGAAGGAGATCTTGGTCGCCGACGTGGATGGCGACGGACGTGACGAGCTCTACGTCGCGGTCGAGGCGCTCACTTCGGGCACCGGCAGCGCCGTCGAGATCGTCGAGCCCGTCGAGATCCGTCGCTACGACGCCGACACCGCGCCGAACGCTGGGATCGTGATCGCGACGATCCGTGACCGGCTCACCCGCTTCCTCACCGTGGGCGACGTGGACGGTGACGGGCATCGCGAGATGGTCGCCGCCGCGTTCCGCTCGGGCCTCTGGCTCCTCCGTCCCGGGAGCGATCCTCGCGGCGAGTGGTCCATCGAGAACATCGATCGTGAGAGCTCGGGCTTCGAGCACGCCGCGCTGCTGGCTGATCTCGACGGCGATCACGTCGATGAGCTCTACGTCGCCTCCGACGAGCAGGGGGAGCTTCGGCGCTACGTGTGGGTGAACGGCCGTCCCCGCCGCGAGGTGGTCCGCACGATGGACATTCCCCGCTCGTACATCAGCTGGAACATCATGCCCTTCCCGGTGGCCACGTTCATTCCCGCGGTGTCGCGTTCCGTGGGGGCGCATTGAGGCTTCGCGACGAGATCCCTCCGATCCCAGCGCCCCGACGGATCTTCTGCAACCGAACGCTGAACCTCCGGGCCACCGCCGCCATCGGCTTCGACATGGACTACACGCTCGTGCACTACAAGGTGCACGAGTGGGAGCAGCGGGCCTACCAGTACGGCCTGGAGGGGCTGCGGGCGCGGGGCGTGCGGATAGCCGGCATGACCTACGATCAGAACGTCGCGATGGTCGGTCTCGTGATCGATGTCGAGCGGGGCAACCTCATCAAGGCCAACCGCTTCGGCTTCGTGAAGCGGGCGATGCACGGCACAGCGCCCCTCGAGTTCGAGCCCCAGCGCACCGCGTACGAGCGGGTGATCGTGGATCTCGCGGAGAAGCGCTGGGTGTTCGTGAACACGCTCTTTGGGATGTCGGAGGCTTGCATGTTCATGCAGCTCGTCGACAGGCTCGATCGCGGCGAGCCGATCTTCGAGTCTCACGACGCGCCGAAGCCCCTGAGCTATCCGCAGCTCTATGATCTCGTGCGCTCGAGCATCGACGCGGCGCACATGGAGGGGCGCCTGAAGGCGGAAATCGTCGCCGACCCTTCGCGCTTCGTGGAGCTCGACGACGATCTCTTGCCGGCGCTCCGCGATCTGCGCGCGGCCGGCAAGAAGCTGCTCCTCATCACCAACTCCGAGTGGTCCTACACCAACGCGATGATGCAGCACTCGTTCGGCAGGCTGCTGCCCGACGGGACGCCGTGGAGCAGCCTCTTCGATCTGGTGATCGTCGGGGCCCGCAAGCCCGCGTTCTTCACCGAGCGCATGCCCGCGTTCGAGGTGATCGACGAGGAGGGCAAGCTGCTCCCGGCGAACGGCCCCTTGGAGATCGGCAAGCGCTATCTCGGCGGCCATGCGGCGCTGGTGGAGCGCAGTCTGGGTCTACGTGGTGAGGACATTCTGTACGTCGGCGATCACGTGTTCGCCGACGTGAACGTCAGCAAGAGCGTCAATCGCTGGCGCACCGGCCTCATCCTCCGCGATCTCGAGCCCGAGCTCGACGCGCTCGAGGGCTTCAAGGCGGAGCAGGCCGAGCTCTCGCGGCTGATGGCTGAGAAAGAAGCGCTCGAGCACTGCTTCTCTGTGCTGCGGATCCGCCTACAGCGCCTCGATCAGCACTACGGCGACGTGCCCGCGAGCGATCCCAGCAGACTGCGCAGCGAGATGCGTGAGCTGCGCACCGAGCTGGTGGCGCTCGATGAGCGCATCAGCCCCTTGGCCAAGAAGAGCAGCGAGCTGCACCACCCGCACTGGGGTCTCTTGATGCGCACGGGGAACGACAAGAGTCATTTGGCACGCCAGATCGAGCGGCACGCGGACATCTACACCTCGCGCGTGTCGAACTTCCTCTACGTCACGCCGTTCGTGTACCTGCGCAGTCCCCGAGGATCGCTACCTCACGACAGCGGCCCGGACGGCGGCGTCTGAGTTTTCCTCGGGGTCCGCCCCAGACCCGGCCGGAACGCGAGCGGGCTTCGCCCTGCGTTCCGCTCGCCTGCGTTCTCCTTGGGGGTCCGCCCCAGACCCGGCCGGAACACGAGCGGGCTTCGCCCTGCGTTCCGCTCGCGCGAGCTCAGAGCCCGTCGAGGTCGGAGCTGCCGCTGCTGGAGCTGCTGCTCCCTTCGCCCGGGAACGCGTCGCCACCGCCCGCCTCGGGGAAGTCATCGCCGCCGCCGCTGCTGCCGGAGTCACTGCCCGAGGTGCCGCTGGAGGCGCCCGAGAGCGAAGGATGGCGGCGGCGATCGCGCACCGCGCGCCAGGGGCCTCCGCCGGTCTCGTTCGCGTCGTGGCCCCACTCTCCGACGAGGTAGCGATCGTTGTCATCGCCGATCTGGAAGCGGAAGTAACCGCGGCCGCGGGTGTTGTTCGGCCGACCCGAGACGAGCTCGCGGCTCTCGCTCCACTCGAAGCGGAGCAGATCGCCAGTCGCGGTGCCCTGAATGCGCCCGCGACGCTCGTCGTGGACGTACTCGCCCACCACGGCGTTGCCGGTCTGCACCAGCTGCATCTCGCCGTATTGCGGCGAATGCCAAACGCCGGTGAAGGTCTCACCCGAGGGCATCGTGCCCGGGCTGATGTTTGCGCGCCCACCGCCACCACAACCAGCGACCAGCGAGAGCGCGAGGGTGGCGAGGGAGGCGAGCAGCAAGCGACGGACGTTGGACATGGCGCGAACGATAGACGAACGCGCCATCAGGGTGCAATGCGCGCCGCGCGCCCCGAGGAAACGCTGCCCGATGCACGTGCGAGATCGCGATCGCGCGTTTCTCGCTTTACGAGCCGAGCCCAACTGATTCAGGCTTGCCTCGCCTCACTTGTCATGACGGTTCGTCCTCCCCCTCCCCCGACCACCTCGCGCAGCGTCCCGCCGCCTCCGCCGCCGCCGCGCCCGCGCGTTCGAGAGCTCGGTGAGCTGCTCAGCGAGGCCGAGCTGGCTTTCGTGCGCGCCCTCCGCGACGCCGGGTTGGCGCCGGATCTCGCCGGTGAGGAGCTCCGCCGGGTCGCCGCCCTCATCCGACCGGCGGACGAGGAGGCCCCCATCAGCCGCCGCATCGATCTCTTGGAGGCGTACTACGCCGCGGCAGGTGAGCCCTCGATCTCGCGTGCTCGTCGCTCGGTCGATCGCTTCCTCATGCACCGTGAGGGGGACGCCGTGACCGCCAAGCAGCTGGTGGCCCGGATAGCGGAGCTGGCACCCGAGCTGGGTCCCATCGCGCTGGAACGGGTCGGCGGTACCAAGGACGGACCGTTGGTGCTTCGGGCGGGTGAGCACCTGGCGGCGCTGCTCGACGACTACGAGGAAAGCATGGAGACCGGCGACATCGATCTGCGCGAGCTGGAAGAGGCGCGGAACCGCGCGACGATGGTGACGCTGCGCGGCCTCATCCAGGCGACGAACACGTTGTTCGAGCGGAACAACGTCCGCGAGCGCTTCGTCGCGGTCCTCTCTGATGAGGCCCGCGAGGTCTACGTCGCCACGCCGCTGACCGAGGCCATCGATCTGGCGCGTGCGGGCCACCTCGAGGATGACGTCGAGAGCGTGGTCGAGCTCGGCTGCTGGTGAGCGTGTCGGGGTTTGGTCCGCGGTGGGGCTCGCTCGTCATCGTGTGGGTGGCGAGCACGCTTTCTGGCGGCTGTGGCTGCGAAGGAGACCCGACCCTCGACGCCAGTCTCGCGGTCGACGGAGGCGCCAGCGATGCGCGTGACGGGGCAACACTCGATGCGGTGGTCGTCCTGGACACTGGCGTCTTGGACGTCGGCGAAGATGTCGGGAGCCTCGACGCGGAGGCCGATAGCGACACGGGCGCCGACAGTGACGCGGGCCACGCCGCGATGGACGCCGGCAGCGATACGATGGACGCTGGCAGCGATGCTGCGATGGACGCTGGCAGCGATGCTGCGATGGACGCTGGCAGCGATGCCGCGATGGACGCCGGCAGCGATGCCGGCAGCGACGTCGGGATGGACGCCGGCCGCGACGCGGGTGTGGGGCCGATCGATCCGTGCACGCCGCTGCCCTCCGGCCTGATGACGCGCACCGAGAGCGACTCGGCTTCGGTGGGCACACCCGACACCTATTTCATCTCCGTCACGCCTGGTGCGCCGTTCTGCGCGTCGATCACCGGCAGTGGGGGCAGCTGGACGGTCAACGTCTCCAACGGGACCTCGAGCGGCATCTACTGCAGTGGCAGTGACACCTGCTCGATCACCGTGCCCGCTGGTCAGACGACACTGCTGGTGACCGCGGTGACCGACGACATCGGCTTCTACACGCTGACCCTGCGCTACCGCTGATCACTTGGGCGCGCGATCAGTCGCGTCGCGGCGGGGGCGGCTTCGGCGGCGCGGTGGTGCGGGGAGGAGGCGGCGGGACGCTCCGTCCGGGCGTCGGTGGGGGCGGAGGGACACTGCGCTGGGCTGCGCCGAGGGGCGGCGGTGCAGCGGTGCGCCGTGGGGGCGGCGGAGGACGCGGCGCGGGGAGGCCGTCGGACAGATCCTCCAGCTCGTCGCCGATGTCGTCCTCTTCCAGCTCCGCGCTCTCCGCCAGATCGCCTTCGAGCTCCAGCGACTCGACGCTGTCCGCGCTCGCGCCAGCTTCCACGTCGTCGAGGTCGAGCTCGCCCGTGCCTTCGAGCGGGACGCTGCTGCTCTCCAGATCCTCCACATCGAGTTCGCCCGTGACGGGCATCGATGACGCGACGCGCGGCGGCGCTAGAGGCATCGCCAGATCGGCGCTCATCTCGTCACGCTGCTCGCGGGCGGCGTCGTCGGCCAACAGGGTTTCATCGGCGAACGAATCGGCACCCGCAGGCGCGCCCTCTTCGTCGGGAGGAGCCATGAAGGTCGGCGGTCGCTCGAACGTCGGGGTCAGAGGCTCGTCGCTGCTTGCGTCTTCACCTGCTTCGTCGTTCGCTTCGGTGATCGCATCGCTCACCGCGTCGTCGTCGGGTGACGCCGCGGGACCCGCTTCGGCGAGCTGGGCCTCGACGCCGCTGCCAGAGACCTCCTCGTGCGTCGGGTGCGCGGGGGCCTCCGCGTCCTGCATGTCATCTACGTCGTCGGCGCTGGCGACATCGTCGGCGCTCGCGACCTGCGGCGCCCGGTGCGCGGCATCCTCGCCATCGTCCGCGGCATCCTCGCCATCGTCCGCGGCATCCTCGCCATCGTCCGCGGCATCCTCGCCATCGTCCGCGACGTCGTCGACATCGTCCGCGCTCACCGCGCTGAGGAGCTCGTCGAGGGACGCGTCCCCGCTCGCGGCGAGGTCGCCGGGCGAAGTGCGCTTGGCGGACAGGCGCGCGATAGCTTCGCTGGCCTCGGCGTCCTCGGGCACCAGCTGAAGGACCTTCTTCCAGGCGTCGATGGCCTCGGATCGGTTCTTCAGATCGTGTTCCCACACCAGCGCTTGCTCGCGGCGAAGGGCAGGGTGGGTGCTCTTGTCCTTGTTGCGCGAGACCTCTTGGTCGATCGCCATGAGCACGTCCTCGTGGCGACCGGCGGCGCGCAGGGCCGCCCGCCAAGCCTGGCGCGCGCCTTCGTCGTTGGGCTGCAGCATCTTGAGCCGCCCCCACGCCTCAGCCGCGTCGTTGTGCCGAACCAGCTTGGTCAGCAAGAGCGCGCGTCGGCGCAGGAGCAAGGACGCCGTCGCGCCATCGAGCGCATCCTCGATCAGCCCGCTGAGGTGCTGCTCCAGCTGTCCCTCGCGCTGGCTCTTCCGGGCGAAGTCCGCCAACGCATCGAGCGCCTCTTCGTTGCCGGGCGACAGACTCGTCGCCCGCACCAGGGCCCCGTAGGCGCTGGGCTCGTCGTCGAGCTCGGCCGCATAGAGGTGTGCCGCGCGGGTGAGCAGGCGCCCGGCGCTCTTGGGATCCGACTCGAGATCCTCGGCGAGCGCGGCGTACACGTCGATGAGCGCCGCGATGAGCGACGTCTCTTTGGGACCCCGCGCGGCTGCCTTCACGGCGTCCTCGAGGTGCTCGGTGACCTCGGGCGAGCGCACTGTGAGCGCCACCGCCTGGCCCAAATAGAGTGACGACTGCTCCCGGTCGTGCAGCGTGTCTTCGCTCAGGCGCGCGGCCCGCAAGAGCGCGTCGATGCGGGTCTCATCGCTCGAGGCGTCTTTGCGGCGCCGGTCGTAGACCACCAAGAGCTCTTCCGCGCGCTCGGCCAGCGGCGCGAGACGCTCTGCCTCGGCCAGCACTCGATCGTCGCTCGGTGAGGCGGCGCAGGCCCGCAGGATCCGATCGAGGGCCCCGGAGAGATCGCCGCTGTGGGTCTCGAGGATCCTGGCGTGTCGCAAGAGCAGCTCGGTCTTGGTCTCCTTGTCCTCCGTCTTGCGGAGCAAGGTCTCGTAGACCTGTCCCAGCCGCGGCCAAGCGTTCGCCAGCGCCGCGAGCCGATCGGCCTCATCGAGGTAGCGTCGGTTGGTGAGATCGAGCGCAAAGGCTCGCAGCGCCGCCTCCAATGCCCCGAGCGGATCTTGTGCGAAGCGTTCCCGCGCCTCGGCAGCGTCCATCCAACGACGCTCCTGCAGCGCGCTGTCAGTCCCTGCTTCGGCCATCTCGACATAGAGATCCGCGAGCATCGCGCCGCGCGAGGTCCCTTGCGCCAGCTCGCGCAGCTGGGCCTCGGCGGGACCGTCACCCAGGGTCACCCGCGGCACCAAGCGGCTCCACGCGCCGTCGACGTCGCCGAGTGATCGGTACGCGACCTCCGCGCCCTTGCGCGCGGCCTCGCTGACCGCTGCGTCTTCCTCTTCGATGTCGGCTAGGGAGTCGTAGGCGGTCAAGAGCTCCGCGTGACGGCCTGCGGCGCTCAGCAGCGGCACGAGCCGACGCACGGGCTCGGCGTCCATCAGGTCGGCCTCGCTCCAGGTGCTGAGCGCGATGATCGCCTTCGCGGGCTGCTGCAGCTCGTCCTCGTAGAGCGACGCCAAGCGCTTGGCGATCGGCACCCGCAGGCCGTCATCTTCCAGCACCGACAGCGTGCGCTCGAGGGTGTCGGCCTGCCCGGCGAGATCCCCTACGGCCTCCTCCAGATCGCCGAGCTCGCCGAGCGCCGGCAGGTGGCCTGGATCGACGTCGCGCACCACGGTGCGAAGCACGTCGATCGCATCCTTGGGCCGCTCGAGTCCTTCGGACAGGAGGCGGGCCTGCCGCATCAGCACCTCGCGCCGATCCTCGACCTCGGTGGCCAACGCAGCGATGCGCGCCAAGAGCTGCTGCGCGACGTCGAGCTCGGCTTGGTTCTCCGCGCGCTCCTCCAAGAAGGTGAGCGCCTCACGGTCTTCGCCCGCCTTGAGCACCTCGTCGAACGCCTCGGCCGCGGCGTCGGGGTTGTCGACCCGCTCGGCGAGGGTGCGGGCGATGCGTCGCCAGATGGCCGCGCGCGCCATCGCATCCGTCTCGGTGCGTGCGCGATCGCGGAGCAAGACCACCAGATCGCGGTAGCGCTCGGCGCGATCGTAGACCCGCGAGAGATCATCGAGCAGCGCTTCGTTCCTTGGCGCGAGCTCCAGCGCGCGGCCGTAGAGCTCGGCGGCCCGCTCGAGATCTTGCAGCGACTCTTCGGCGAGCTTGCCCATGCGGGTCAAGACCTCGCTCTTGCCCTCGCCCTCTTCGACCTCCGCGCGGTAGCCCAAGGTGCGGAGCAAGCGCTCGGCGTCTCCGCTCTCGGTGTCGATGGTCTCCATCCGGGTGAGCGCTTCGCGATCGCCCGTCGCGTCCGAGAGCAAGCGCCCCCACGCGTCGAACGAGCGCCCCCAGTCCTCTTGTGCGTCGTACGCGCGGGCCAATGCTCGGAGCGCGTCGGCGCGCGCGGCGCCTGCGGCAGCCTCATCCACCTTGGCTTCGAGCAGGGGCAGCGCCTCGTCGACGGCGCCCGAGAGCACCAACGCCTCGGCGAGCGCGTCGCGCGCCGGCCGATCCTCGGGCAGCACATCGAGCAGGCTGCGGAGCACCACCACGGCCTCGGCGGGATCGCCTCGCTTGATGTGGTGGAGCGCGGCGAGGCGCCGGTAGACCTCGGCCCGTGCGGTCGGATCGGTCTGCGACAGCGCCTCGCGATCCAGCACCTGCACCAGCTCGTCCCAGCGCTCGGTCTGCTCGAGCAGCCGCATGAGCTGGGTACGTGCGTCGCGATCGGCGAGATCGAGCGTGCTCAGGCCCTTCCAAGCGGACACGGCGCCAGCGAGATCGTTCATCCGACGCTCGCTGAGCTGCGCCACCTCGCGAAGGCGCTGTTTGCGCGCGTCGAGCGGCAGGCCGGGAGCGCGGGCTGCGCGCAGCAGCAGCTCGCGTAGATCGCCCCACTCGCCGCGGCTACGGCAGTCGTCCTCGAGCAGCGTGAGCGCGTCGGTGTCGTTGGGATCCAGCTCGAGGATCGTCTTGGCCTGCGCGAGCGCGCCCGCTGTGTCGCCCCGCGCCACCAGGATGGCGACGGCCTCCCGGTAGCGTTCGATCCGCTGCTCGGGCGGCAGCGCCCTCGCGGCGATCTCGAGCGCGCGCAGCGAGTCGTTTTCTCTGCCAGCGCGGCGATAGAGCTCCACCAGCTCGGTCGCGGCCTCGGCGTCTCCCTCTTCCAGCAGCCACTCGAGGCACTGGATGGCGTACTCCGCTTGTCCCGCCTCGAGGTACGCGCGTGCCAGGCGCCGTCGCCTGTCTCTCGCGGTCGGCGACTCGGGCGCGCGGGCCAAAAACGCCACCCAGCGCGGCGGCAAGATGCGCTGATCACCGACGTGGTCTGCGATGCGCTCCAAGAGCGAGAGCGCGCTCTCGTGATCCGGTGCCGCGTCGAGCGCCTGCTCGAGGAGCGGCACCGAGTCCGCGGGCGGTAGACGCTGCGCGAGCTGAAAGAGCATGTCCGCCGCGCGCTTGTTGTCGCTGTCCGCGACGTGCGGATCGTTGGATCGGCTTGCGCGTGCCAGGTACGCCCGCGCCAGATCTTCCATCACCTCGGGGCTCTGCGGCGCCTGCTGCAGCGCGCGCTTGAGCGCCGCGACGGCGCCCTCGACGTCGTTGAGCGACTCCAGCCGGAGGTGCGCCAGCTCCCGCAAGAGGGCGATGCGCCGGTCGGCATCCGTCTCCGCCTTCGCCTCGAGCTCGAGCAACGTCGCCGACGCCTTGAGGTTGCCGGCCTTCCGGTAGATCTCGCGCGCCGCGTAGATGGCGGGCACCAAGCTCGCGTCGAGCTCGAAGGCTTTGCGGTAGTGGAGGATCGCCTTGTCGACGCGGCTGAAGGTGTGCTCCCAGAGCTCGCCCAGTCGCTGCTGAAGCGCCGCGGCTTCGCGCGCGTCGCCGCCGATGCGCACCAGCCCCTCCGCGCGCTTCTCCATTTGTTCGGCGAGTGCGCGGGTGTTGCCCTGCGCTTCGAGCATCTGCTCGAGACGCGACCACGCGTCCGTATGTCTCGGGTTGCGCTCGAGCGCGCGCTCGTAGAGCGCAGCGGCGCGGGGGCCATCTGCGAGTCCCCACGCCAGCTCTGCCGCATCGAAGAGCGCCTGCGCGGACGAAGCGTGATCGGGGCTGCGCCCGGCCCAACCTTCGAGCAGGTTCAGGAGCGACGCATAATCGCCCAGGCGCTGGTAATGCGCCCGCAGCGCCGCGTAGGCTGCGTGATCTTCGGGGTTCTGGCGCAGGCGCCCAATCAGCTCGTCGGCGGTCGCATCCATATTGCTCGTCGCGCGCTTCGACAGTCCATCCGTGGACCTCCTCGCCGAAAGGCCCGGTACCCTAACATGGGTGGCCGCGCGTCCGGGAAGGAGGAAAACACACGGCATGACCCAACCCACACGTGACCCGCTCGACCGCTTCTTGGAGGACCGCACCCTGGCCCGCGCCGCCGGCGAGCGGTGGGACGCTACGGCGTGCGTGCTCGCTACCGCGGATGCCGCGGGTCGACCCAGCGCACGCTTCGTCCTGGTGAAGGAGGCCGACCCGGACGGCTTCTGGTTCTACACGAACTACCAGAGCCGCAAGGCCGAGCAGCTCGCGGCCCAAGCCTACGCTGCGCTCGCTTTCCACTTCGACACCATCGGGGTGCAGTACCGGATCGAGGGGTCGGTGGAGCGGGCGCCCGAGGTGCGCTCGGACCAGTACTTCGCGGAGCGGCCCCGCGAGAGCCAGCTCGGGGCGTGGGCGTCGGAGCAGAGCCAGCCCCTCGTCGATCCCCAGATCTTGCGGGACCGACTCGAGGCGCTGGAGGCTCGCTTCCCCGACGTGGTCCCCCGTCCCCCCGGTTGGGGTGGCTTCGCGCTCCGCCCCCAGCGCATCGAACGCTGGACCGAAGGGGCGTTTCGAATCCACCAGCGCGAGCTCTACAGCAGGAGTCCGACCGAGAATCACTGGGTTTTACAGCACCTTCAGCCCTAGCATCCACCGCCACGGATACGCCTTGACACCCCTCGGCGCCCGTGTAGGCTCGGCGCGCACCTTCTGGGGGTGTTTCACTTTATCTTCTTCTTGCTTCCGCGAGGCCTCGGGTGGCCGCTCGTCACGGGGTACGTGTCGAGCTCCACCTGGTCTTCAATCTCTAGAGAACGCGACGCGCAGGAACGCAGTCGGAGGTAGCCATGATGCTGAGCGACACGCTGACCGGGACCGTGAAGTGGTTCAACAACGCCAAGGGCTGGGGCTTCATCAAGCAGGACACCGGCCCCGATGTGTTCGTCCACTATTCTCAGATCTCGGGCGACGGGTTCCGCACCCTTCATGAGGGCGAGGTGGTTCGCTTCACCCTCAAGGACGGCCCGCGAGGACCCCTCGCCGAGCAGGTGTTCAAGCTCGACGAGCCCAAAGTCGAAGGGGCCATCGAGCCCTCTCTCGACGGCCCCTCTCTCGACGGCCCCTCTCTCGACGGCCCCTCTCTCGACGGCCCCTCTCTCGGCGGCCCCTCTCTCGGCGGTCCCGTCGAGATCACCGCCTAGCTAGGCTTCGAACGAGCCGCTTCGAACGAGCGCCTCGCTAGAGGCGCCGATGGCTCATAGGTCTTCGATGCGACCGAGAAAGCGCTCGATGCTGAGGGCCCATCGGACCTCGTCGACCGCTGTGGCCACGTCCAAGATCGGCTTCTCGTAGGTGACCTCGTGCCACACGTCGAGGACCCGGTTCTGATCCATCGGGTCTTTGACCTCGACGCTCCCCGACTGGGTCTCGACGTAGCCGCGGCCCTCCGCGATCGTCCCCACTTCCCGACGGGCCCGATCGATCAACGTCTCGGGCAGGACATCCGGGAAATCCGAGCGCTGCTGTCGCACGGTGAAAGCGACGTGCACCGCCTCGGCCAGCGATACGCGCACTCCTGAGTCCATGATGTGGAGGCGGACGCGTTCGGCCACCTGCACTTCGTCGGCTCGGGTTCGGTACACCTCGATGCCTGCGGCGACGAGCTCGGTCTTGATCTGCTTGGCGTCCAACTTCACGCTCTTCCGCACTGCGCGCTCGGGAGGAGCGCTGTCTCAGGGCCATGCCCGAGCGGCGCGAGGCTACCACACCCGACGTGCTCGGACGCAACCGTGAGGAGATGGAGTACCAAAGCGCACATGTCCGACGCACCTAGGCCCACTGAGGTGAGAGCGCCCGCGATGGGACCCCCACGCATGCGAGTGGTCTCACTCGTCCCCAGCGAGACCGAGTCCGTGGTCGTGTTGGCGGGCATCGAGCGACTCATCGGACGAACCGACTTCTGTCTTGAGCCCGTAGGTCAGATCGAGGCAATTCCGTCTGTGGGAGGGACCAAGCGGTTCGATGTGGAGCGGGTGTTGTCGCTCGCCCCCGATCTCATCCTCGCGAACCAGGAGGAGAACGGTGAACGCGACGTGAAGGCCCTCATTGCGGCCGGCGCCCCGGTCCACCTCAGCTTCCCGCGCTCGCTCGAGGACTCGTGTGCTTATCTGAGTGAGCTAGATGCCCTCCTGGGCAGCGATCGCTCCGACACGATCGCGGCCGCGGAGGCGGTGCTTCGCGAGACCGACCTCCCGGCGTGGCGCGCTCGAGCCCCGCGCGTGGCGGTCCCCATCTGGCGGGATCCCTTCATGACCTTCGACGAGCACACCTTCGCCTCTGCGATGTTGGAGGCCGCGGGCGGGGAGAACGCCTTCTCGGGGCGAGCGCGTCGCTACCCCCTCGCGGCGGATCTCGATCCTGCACGCGCTCCCATCGAGACCGGCAAGGACACCCGCTACCCCCGCTTCGCCATGGACGAGCTCATCGCGCGGGCGCCCGACGTCGTCCTTCTCCCCGATGAACCCTTCGCGTTCGGTCCGCAGCACCGCCATGAGCTGCGCTCTGCACTCGGACACGACCGGGTGGTCTTGATGTCCGGCAAGGATCTGTTCTGGTACGGCGTTCGTGCTGCGGGAGCGGTCACGCGGCTGCGTGCGCTGCTCGCCTCGCTCGATCCCGACTAGTCCGTAGCGAGCGCTCAGTTGCAATCGCGAGGACAGCTGCGAGCGTCCTCGGGCGGGCTGCACCGCCCATCGCCGCAGCAGCTGCCGCAGTCGCCGGGGCAGCTGTTGCAGTCTTCGGGGGCGCTGCATCGTCCGTCGCCGCAGCTCGCTTGCATCGGCTCGGCGTCGGTCGCCCCACACGCTGCGCCGTCGTTCAAGGTGGCGACCGCGGCCAGCACGCCGGAGCGCTCGCTGAGCGAGGATCGGTCGGGGGACGAGGATCGGTCGGCCGCCGCGAGCGCCGCGAGGCAGAGCACGAGCGCGGCGATCGGGGCGAGGACGGAGCGGACGTTGGGCGTCATGTCCGCATCCTACGCGCAGAACGCCCCGACGTTCCGTCCTGCCATCTTCCACCTCTTGCGGTCGCTCCCACGCACCCTCGCGCTTCCCGCAGGGGCCCGCATTCTGCCGCGATTGTGCCCCTCGACCTTCTCTGGTACGCACGAAAACCCTCGCGCCACGTTCGGCGCGACCCTTGCCGAGCATGACCGACACCATCCAGTTCATCCTCAACGGGCAACGTACGGAGGTGAGCGGGCTGCCCGCCACCACGACGCTGCTTCAGTACCTACGCGAGCACGCGGCGCTCACCGGCACCAAAGAGGGCTGCGCCGAGGGGGACTGCGGCGCGTGCACCGTCGTCGTGGGCGTCCTCGACGAGGCTGGCGATCACGTCGAGTTCAGCGCGATCAACGCCTGCATCGCGTTCTTGCCGACGCTGGATGGGCGGCAGGTGATCACGGTGGAGCACTTGGGCACGCCAGCGCAGCTGCACCCGGCCCAGCAGGCCATGATCGACTGCCACGGATCGCAGTGCGGGTTCTGCACGCCTGGGTTCGTCGTCTCGATCGCCAGCATGCTGCACCAACACGACGACGCGAATGACGACACCATCCAGGACGCCATCGCAGGCAACCTCTGCCGCTGCACAGGGTACCGACCGATCGTCGATGCGGCGCGGCTGGCCAACAAGTCCAAGACCCGCAAGTTCGCGGCCGACCTCGACGGTCTCCGCGCGCTGCGACGCGATCGCTGCTTTCGTTACCGCGCGGGCGAGAGCCTCTTCTTCGCGCCGGTGAACGCAGTCGAGCTCGCCGAGACGATGGCCGCGAATCCGACCGCGACGTTGCTCGCGGGTGGCACCGACGTGGGCCTCTGGGTGACCAAGATGCACCGCGAGCTGCCAGTGGTGATCTACACGGGCAACGTCCGCGAGCTCCACGTGCTCGAGACGAACGCGGCGGGCGAGCTCATCATCGGCGCTGCGGTCTCCTACACCACCGCGTTCGAGGCGCTCGCGGCCTACGACCCGAGCATGGAGGATCTGCTCAAGCGCCTCGGCTCCAAGCAGGTTCGCAATGCGGGGACGCTCGGCGGGAACATCGCCAACGGCTCTCCTATCGGCGACGGGATGCCGCCGCTTATCGCGCTCGGCGCCCAGATCACCCTGCGCTCGGTGCAGGGCGCTCGAACGCTCCCCCTGGAGTCGTACTTTCTCGCCTACCAAAGGCAGGATCGACGTGAGGGCGAATTCGTCGAGACGATCATCGTGCCGCCGCGCGATCCGGCCGTGCACTTCAAGACCTACAAGATCTCCAAGCGCTTCGATCAGGACATCTCCGCCGTCTGCTTTGCGCTCGCGTTCCGCCAGGACGGAGGGGCCATGTGCGACGTACGGCTCGCCTATGGAGGCATGGCCGCGACGCCGAAGCGCGCGAGTCACGCGGAGGCGGTCTTGAATGGGCAGCCCTTCGATGAAGCGACGCTCCGCAAGGCCCAGGCGGCGCTCGATCAGGACTTCGCGCCGCTCACCGACATGCGTGCCAGCAAGACGTACCGCCAGCAGATCGCCAAGAACCTCCTCGAGCGGGCGTTCATCGAGACCCAGCGCCCCGACATCGAGACTGTGGTGTACCGCTATGGCGTTTGACGAACACCTCACGGGGATCGAGGGCGGTCTGGGACGCGCCTTGCCGCACGACAGCGCGCGCCTCCACGTCACCGGCTTGGCGACCTACACCGACGACATCCGCGAACCCAAAGGGTGTCTTCAGGCGTACGTGCTCAAGAGCCCGCACGCGCACGCGCGCATCGAGAAGATCGATGTGTCCAAGTGCTTCGTGCCAGGGGTGCACGCGGTGATGACCGCGGCGGATGTCCCCGGACATAACGAGGTCGCGCCGGTGTTCGACGGAGACCCGGTGTTCGCTTCCGGCGAGGTCTTCTATGCCGGACAGTCGGTGTTGGCGGTCGCCGCGGAGAGCATCGAGTTGGCCCGTAAGGCCGCGGCGCTGGCTGAGGTCACCTACACGCCTCTGCCCGCGATTCTCGATGTGCACGAGGCCATTCGTCAGCGGCAGTTCGTCGGCAAGACCTACGTGATGGAGCAGGGCGACTGCCGCGCTGCGCTGGCCGCGGCGAAGCATCGTCTTCAGGGCACACTCGAGATAGGCGGGCAGGATCACTTCTATCTCGAAGGGCAGATAGCGCTGGTCACCCCCACCGACAGCGGCGAGTTCCACTGCTGGACCTCCACCCAGCATCCCTCGGAGGTGCAGCACTTGATAGCCAGGGTGCTGGGGATAGCCGAGCACGCGGTGACCACCGAAGTGCGGCGGATGGGCGGGGGCTTTGGGGGCAAGGAGAGCCAGGCCTCGCTCATCGCGTGCATCGCGGCGCTCTTGGCGAATCGCACCCAGCGTCCGGTCAAGCTCCGGCTCGATCGCGACGACGACATGCTGATGACCGGCAAGCGTCACGACTTCAGCATCGCGTACGAAGTCGGCTACGACGACGACGGCCGCATCACCGGGATGGACGTCACCCACGCGGTGAACGGCGGGATGTCGGCGGATCTCACGAACGCGATCGCGGACCGCGCGATGTTCCACGCCGACAACGCGTACTTCATCGGCGACATGCGGGTCACCAGCTACCGCTGTAAGACCCACAAGGTGTCGAACACCGCATTTCGTGGTTTCGGCGGACCGCAGGGGATGGTGGCTGTCGAGCTCATCGTGGATTCCATCGCGCGCACGCTGGGCCTCGATCCCCTCGAGGTGCGGCGCGCGAATCTCTACGACGCCAAAGGCGCGCTGAAGGATCGCTGCACCACGCATTATGGAATGCAGGTGGATGACGCGATCACAGGCGATCTGATGATGCGTCTGCATGCGAGTTCAGACTACCAGGCTCGTCGGACGGCGATCGACGCGTTCAACGCGCAGAGTCCGGTCCTCAAGAAGGGGTTGGCGCTCACGCCCGTGAAGTTCGGGATCAGCTTCACGCTCACGCTGCTCAACCAGGCGGGCGCGCTGGTGCACGTCTACAAGGACGGAACCATCCAGGCGAACCACGGCGGGACCGAGATGGGACAGGGCCTGCACACCAAGATCTGCCAGGTGGTGGCGGAGGAATTTCAGGTGGATCTGGACAAGGTCCGGATCACCGCGACCAGCACGGCGAAGGTGCCCAACACCTCGGCGACGGCGGCCTCTAGCGGCTCGGACTTGAACGGCATGGCGGCGCGGGCGGCGGCGCGGACGATCAAGGATCGCCTCATCGCGTTTGCTGCCGAGCACTTCCAGGTCCCCGAAGCAGACGTGGTCTTTCGAGACAACCACGTCCAGATCGGGACGGGGAAGGTCCTCGGCTTTCGGGAGATGGTGCAGCTCGCCTATGTGAACCGGATCTCGCTCTCCTCGACCGGCTTCTACAAGACCCCGCGCATCCACTGGAGCCAAGAGAAGGCCAAAGGGCGACCCTTCTTCTATTTCGCATATGGCGCCGCCGCGACCGAGGTCATCGTCGACACCCTCACCGGCGAGTACTCGTTTCTCCGTGCCGACATCCTCCACGATGTGGGCCGCTCGATGAATCCCGCGATCGATCTGGGGCAGGTCGAGGGCGGCTACATCCAGGGCAACGGATGGCTCACGAGCGAAGAGCTCTGGTGGGATCCCAAGGGTGTGCTGCGCACCCACGCGCCCAGCACCTACAAGATCCCCACGGGGCGCGACGTGCCCAACATCATGAACGTCACCCTGCATACGGCGGACAACCCCGAGGACACGATCTATCGGAGCAAGGCCGTCGGCGAGCCCCCGCTGATGCTGGCGATCTCCAGCTTCCTCGCGATCCGCGACGCCATCGCGGCGGTGGGTGGCGAGCGCTGTGTACCTGAGCTCCACGCGCCGGCCACGCCGGAGCAAGTGTTGAAGGCGATCACCGCCGTTCGGAACGCCTGAGTGCTTCCGCCGCTGGCCTGGCTCTCGGACCTGGCGTCCCTCACCGAGCGCCGTATCCCATGTGTCCTGGTGACGGTGACGGAGACCAAGGGATCCACGCCGCGTGAAGCGGGGACCAAGATGGTGGTCTCCGCTGATGCGCAGCTCGGGACGATCGGTGGCGGCAACCTGGAATTCGAGGCGATAGGCGAAGCCCGGGCGCTGCTCGCCGCCGCGCAGCAGACCCCGAGTCGTAAAGACTACGCGCTGGGGCCGACGTTGGCCCAGTGCTGCGGCGGCGCGGTCACCCTCTTGCTCGAGCCGTTCCTGCCGGTGGGCCGGACGATTCACCTGTTCGGCGCGGGACACGTGGGCAGAGAGATCGTGCAGGTGCTCGATGGGTTGGCGGTGCGGGTGCGCTGGGTCGATGAGCGGGCCCACGAGTTCCCCGAGGTGACTCCCCCGTTGGCAGAGAAGATCGTCACGGTCACGCCGACCGCCGAGATCCGGAGCGTCGCCGCCGGGGACGTCGTGCTGATCCTCACCCACAGCCACGATCTGGACTACGCCCTGGTGCGCGCGGCCTACGCTCACGGACAGTTCGGGTACCTCGGCTTGATCGGATCGGGGACCAAGCGAGCTCGCTTCGAGAAGCGCCTGCTCGCCGATGGCGTCCCGGCCATGGAAGTCGAGCGTCTGGTGTGTCCGATCGGGGTGTCGACGATTCCGAGCAAGCATCCTCGGGCGATAGCGATCGCCGTCGCGGCACAGCTGCTCTCGCTGCCATGACCCACGCAACATGACCCGTATCTACCTGGACCATCACGCCACCACGCCGCTCGATCCTCGGGTGTTGGACGCGATGCTCCCGTTCTTCTCCGAGCGCTTCGGGAACGCGAACGCGAGGATGAACGCGCGGGGGCGTGACGCCGCGCGGAGCCTCGATGGGGCGCGCGCGCAGATAGGCGAGCTGGTGTCGGCCCCTCCCGAGTCGGTGCACCTGACGTCGGGTGCGAGCGCCGCGAATCGTCAGGTGTTCGAGTTCCTGGCGGAAGGGCGCGATCGGGACGAAGTGTGCGTGAGCTCTATCGAGCATCCGAGCGTTTTCGCCGCAGCGAGTAAGAGCGGGTTTCGGGTGCGGAGGATCCCCGCGAGCGTGGATGGCTTCATCACCGCGGATGCGCTCCGCACGGTGTGTGGACGGCGCACGGCGATGGTGAGTGTGCTCGCCGCGAGCCACGAGCTGGGCACCCTCCAACCCATCGATGCCTTGGCCGAGGTGGCCCACGGGCACGGCGCGCGCTTTCACTGCGACGCCACCCAGGCGGCCGGCAAGGTCTCGATGTCGTGGGCTGCGGCCGACGTGATCACCCTGTCGGCGCACAAGCTCTATGGCCCGCAGGGGGTGGGTGCGCTGATCGTGCGCGATTCGTCCTCGAGGCTTCACCCAACGCGAGGGACGCCGCCGCTCGCACTCGCGGTCGGCTTCGGTGCGGCGTGTGCGCTGGCCGGTGCCTCGATGGAGTTCGACGGCGCTCGTCTGCAGCGGCTCACCGAGCAGTTCCTTCGCGGCTTGGGCCCTCACCTGCTGAACGGCGCCGCTTCGCCGCGACTGCCGGGTTCGCTCAACCTGCGCTTGTCCGGGTGTGACGCCGAGGAGCTATTGCTCGGGTGTGCCGCGGACCTCGAGCTCTCTACCGGCGCCGCGTGCGCTTCCGCAGCTCGTCAGCCCTCTGCGGTGTTGCGGGCGATAGGTCTCTCCGACCTCGAGATCGCCAGCAGTATTCGGCTCTCGTTCGGCCGGTTCAACACCGAGGAGGAAGCCACGCGCGCCGCCGAGATCCTGCGTGCGCTAGTGAGCGCTCAGTCGGTGCCGTCGAGGCACTGAAGGTACGCGATTAGATCGTCGATTTCGTCCGCGGTGAGCGTCGAGGTGACTCCGTGCTCGTCGCTCGCATTTCGCTCCATCAGCACCTCGTGAAGCGTCGCCGCCGATCCGTCGTGCAGGTACGGCGCGCTGCTCCACAGCATGCGGAGCGTCGGCGTGTCGATCCCCGTCAGGGCGCCGCCCCGTCGCGCGCCCGATCCGGGCCCCAATGTTCCCACGTCGTGCAGGAGAGGAGCGCCGGGCGACAGAAAGCCCGAGTCCGTGAAGGACGCTCCGGAATGACAGCCGGTGCAGCCCAGCGCGGGGCGCTCGAAAGTCGCCTTTCCCCGAATCGCGGCGTCGCCGAGCGAGCCGTCCGCTTCGCGGAAGGGACTTCGAAGAGACGGGAGGGTGCGCACGTACGCCGCCAGCGCGTCGAGGTCGTCGCTGAGACCCCGCTTGGGCGGTCCCAAGGTGTCGGCGTGCGCGGCGAAGTCCTCGTCTGTCATCAGCCCCGTCCCTCGGAACGCGCTGCGGATGTCGTTCTCGAAGTCTTCCAGCTCATCGAAGTTGGCGCTCCAGTGCATGGGCCCCTCGGACTCGCCTGCGCGCCCCGAGAGATCGATCGTGTTGCGCAGACCTTCGCCGCGGTCGGTGAAGTCCCACACCCGATGATCATCCTGTCCGTCCAAGTGACAGTGGGCGCAGGCGATGTATCCGTCGCGGCTCAGCCGAGGATCGGCGCTGTCGTTGAAGAGCTGGGCGCCTCTGAGGAGTGCGGACTCGAGCGGCTCCACGCTGATGGTCGACCTCGCATCCCGGGGCACGAACGCCTCGAGGCCTTCGTCCAGCATCACGGCGTCCACGGTTCGTGAGAGCGACGCGTCGATGAACAACGTCGCGCCCTGGCGCGCCAGGCCCTCGATCGCGTAACCCAGATCCTGGATCGAGCCACTCAGGGTGTCGGCCAGCACATCGTAGCGCTCGACGGTTCGATTGCCGCGGGTCGCGATGTAGGCGAAGTCGCCCCGTTCGCTGAAGACCACCGCGTTGGCGTATCCACGGTTGTCCAATTGGCGACGCCTGCCGAAGTCCTCCAGCAGTGCGCTCCCATCGGTGGGGATCTCGACGAACGAGAGCGTGGCGCGGACCGTCGTCTCGAAACGAAGCGGACGGCCCACGCGGTAGGTGCCCTCGCCGATCGCCGCCTGCAGCGAGGCGACCAAGAGGAGACGTCCGTCGGGGGATACCGCGAGTGACTCCAGGTAGCTGGGGACGCCACCTATCTCGGTGTCGGACGCCATCTGGGGATCCACTGCCAAGTGGACGATCTCCAAGGATCCGTCCAGCAAGTTCAGGACGGCGAGCTCACCGCCGGTATCGGGGGACCGCCAGCGTGAGACCACCACTCGCCCGTCCGGTAGCAGCGTGAGCGCGCGGGCGTCCTCGATGGTCCCGATGCGTCGGTCCAGCGTGAGACGGTCTCCATCGATGCGCACGACCGCGACCTCACCCGTGCCCGTGAGGCTGACTACCGCTGCGCCATCCACCTCGAGCACCCCGAAGGGCCTCACCCCGTAGGGAAGGGTCAGTGTGTCGAGCACGGTGCCGAGCGCAGGATCGATCAAGGTGAGTCGGTCGACCGCGGGACAGCTCACCACCAGTCGCGCTCCGATGAACGCGAGCTGTCGTGGACCCTCACACACGCCAATCACTCGGGCTTCTCTCAGCGCGCTGTCCCCGTCCATCAGTGACACCGCGTTCGCGTCGCTCACCGCCACCGCCACGCGTCCACCACGCACCGCAATGCTGCTGGAGCTCGCGGGCACCAAGACGGGCGGGAAGGTCACGGTGATCACCGCGACGTCGGTGCGACGCCGAGCCTCCGCGTCGGTGATGCTGAGCACGGCGCTGTAGCGTCCAGGCGCTTCGTAGGTCACCGCCTGGGTCGGGGTGCTCGAGGTCGGGAAGCGCTGTCCGTCGCCCGCGACCCAGGTGTAGTCCACGGCGCCGACGGAGCCGGAGCCATCGAGTACGACCGACTCGCCCACGTAGGCGAATCGGTTGGGACCGGCGTCTGCGCGTGAGACCAGGGGTGCGTCGGTGCCGACGTCGGGCAGCGCGCCATCGAGCCCCGCATCGAGCGTCGGCGGCGTCTCGCACCCGACGACGAGTGCGAACAGGAGGATCCGCCGCGTGATCAACCGCGCTCCTTCACGTGTGGAATCGGTAGGTCAGGGTGCTCTCCAAAGGATTGCCGGCGTAGTCGGTCACTCCGCCCGCGGGGAGCTCGAGGATGTACTCGACGCCGCGCTCCAGCGGGCAGAGCGGATGGAAGTGGACGATCTGCTCCTGCGCCGATACCAGACCGGGAATCCGGCCCTCGTCCGGGCTCGCGGCGTCCGCGCGGTACAAGCGCACGGAGCCCTCGTGGGCGGACAGCGCGTCGACCGCCTCGTCGAAGGTGACACCGAAGCGCGAGGTGGGCGCGATGGGCAGCGCGCTCGAGGCGTCCGGGTTGGGCCACACCCAGGTCGCGAGGGGAGAGCGAGTATCGGAGGTGTCGGTGAGCGGGACGATGGCGCTGCCTTGATCGGGTATCGCGTCTTCGTCCACGGAGAGCACCACGACGTGTCCGATGGGTGAGGCGGTGTCGAGATCGCCCTGGAGGTTCAGCTCCATCATGGGCCCGGCGATCTCGAAGTCGGGTGTCCCTGCGTAGATGGCGCTCACGTCGTAGACCCGTGCGATGCTCGACTCCCCGACGAAGGCGAGCCCCTCGTGGAGGAACACGTACCCGCCGTTGCCGTCACTCCGGTAGTCGGTGACGAAGGTGGGAGACTCGGGATCGTGGATGTCCATCACGGTCAGTCCGCCGCCGCTCTCTTTGGGCGCGTACCACACGAAACCTCCGCCGGTGGTGGTGAAGTACGCATCGCGGGGCTCGCCGTCGGCGGTGACCGCATTGAAGTCTCCGCCGGGGATGGGCTGAGGCGCTTCCGGATCGGAGATGTCCAGGAGTACGGTGCGCGGACCCTCGGCTGCGGTGGCGATCAGTAGGTTTCCGATGACCTGCACTTGGCCCACGCGAAGGGTGGGCTCGAAGGTGTGCGTGCTCAGATAGACCGGGTGCGCGGGATCGGCCGCATCGACGATGTGCACGCCGGTGTCGGCGGCGCCGACGAACACGTAGGGAGGCTGCCACGAGACGCTCAGCGTCACCCGCGCGTACGCGTCGGGATAGGCGAAGAGGGGGAGCTCGAGGTCGGCTATCGGCATGGGGGCCGCGGGAGAGGTGATGTCCCAGAACTGAATCCCGCCCTGCCGGCCGATACGGGTGAGCTGATCCACCACCGCGTAGCGACGCCCATCGCGCTGCATGAACCCAATCGCGTGGGTCTCCCGCATCGTGCGCGAGGTCCCGGCGCCCGCCACGGTGGGAGCGCAGGGATCGCTGATGTCGAAGAAGGTCAGACCGCCGCCGCCGAACTCTGGGGCCCAGGGCATCAGCAAGAAGCCGTCGTACATCACGAGCAGGTTGTGGTGATCAGCGGTGTCGGTCTCGCCGCCGTCGAGGTACGCACAGTGCTCGCCGATGGGATGGATGCTGATGTCGACGGGGCCGATCCCCGGGCCGTGGTGGGTGAACGCATCGGGGGCCGGGTAGGGGCCTGGGGCGGACGCGCTCGCATCACAGAGCACGACCCGCGGGGGAGGCACGAAAACATCGATGGGTGTGTCGCGGACTAACGGGGGCGCATCGACGCCAGCGTCGTCGGGCGCCGTCGGATCGCAGCCGAGGAGGAGCAGCGCCAAGAAGAAGCGACATCGGGCCATGCCGCAGGGTACCCGCATGCGGCTGGCCACGGTGCGCTGGGGCTGTGGTGCCACGCACGTCGACTCGCCTGGCACGTGAGGCTTTCGCTGTGCAATCTTGCGCCGTGCTGCGCTCGTCGTGTCTGCTCGTGCTCGGGATCGTGTTGGGATTGACGTCGCTCGCGCGCGCGCAGGACGAGGCGCCGCTGCTGCCCTCCCCGCGCGATCCGAGCGCACCCGAGGCGGAGACCGTTCCTCTGGAGTCCGAGCCTGCGGAAGAGGGCGCAGCGGAAGAAGAGGCGTTCGAGACGGCGGAGGAGCGGCGGGTGCCGATCGTCCCGGTGCCTCCGCGTCCGAGCCCGGCCGACGAGGGCCTCGGTGTCTCCGGTGAGCCACCGCTCGAGGAAGGCGAGCCCATCGATGAGGGGTTCGAGCTGCCGCCCATTCCCGACGAGCCCCCGACCTTCCGGCTGCGCGCGGGCGCGGGCGTCTCTCTGCCGACGGGTGGACCCACCGAAGCGGCGGCGCGCTTCTCTCAGGACTTCGAGGTGCAGATGCGCGAGCTCGCGCCGTTCTACTTCGGGCTCGGCGGCGCGGAGGTCGTGAACAGCGCGTTCGTGCTGGGCCAGCTTGGGGTGAACGTGGGACTCGCCGCGTGGATCGCGGAGGACCCGCTCTATCGGGTCCAGGGTGCCATCCACTTTCACATCGGCGCAGTCTTCGGCGGGGGCTACCTGGACGTCGATCTCGGCGGCGAGATCGATCTGCGGATGCTGGTCGCCGACGACATCATCGAGCTGCACGCACGGGGCGGCTTCTTCACGTTCGGCGGCGTGTCCTCCATCAACATCTCCGGCGGCATCGGCGTCGCGTTCTGAAGGACGGCACATGAACCCGTTGAAGCTCGACCCCGCTCGCTCCGTGCTGCTCGTCATCGACGTGCAAGAGCGCCTCGCGCCCGTGATGCCCGAGGAAGGGAAGGCGTGCATCGGGGCGATCGAGCACTTGCTCGAGGGCGCGCGGCTCCTGGGCGTCGAGGTGCTGGTCAGCGAGCAGTATCCCAAGGGTCTCGGCCTCACGGTGGCCCCGCTCCGCGCGCGGCTCGGCGATCATGCTCCGCTCTCGAAGATCGAGTTCGACGCGACCGCGAACGCCGAGATCGCGGCGCGGCTCGATGCGCTCCGTGGACAGGGCCGCACCCACGCGGTGGTGTGCGGTATGGAAGCGCACATCTGTGTCTTTCAGACCGCGCGGGGGCTGGTGCAGCGTGGCTGGCACACCCAGGTCGTGGGCGACGCGACCAGCGCACGTAGCGAGAGCAATCGGGCGCTCGCGCCTTCGCTGTGGCGAGCGGCCGGTGCCACGGTGACGGGCACCGAGACCGTGCTCTTCGACTGGCTGGGTCAGGCCGGAAGCGACGCGTTCAAGACGCTCGGCAAGCGCCTGCGTTGAGCCCCGCTCGGGGCGCGCTCAAAGCTGACCTATCTGCACCAATGCAAGGCCGGTCGAGGTGGGCACCGCGATGCGGTCGGTGATGGCTGCCGCCGCGATGTCGTAGACGATCAGCGTGTCGTTCGCGCCGTCGGGGATCAGCAGCGCGCCGCCGCCGTGCACGTAGGTTCCGGCACCGATGGTGAAGGGCTCGCTCTCCGCGATCACCTCGACGGTGCCGGCGCGCAGATCGATCCGTAAGAGATGATCGGCGCGGGTCACCTCCTCGGCTCGCGCGTCCGAGATCGCCAAGAGTCGTCCGTCCCCGATGGGGAGGGGATACGCGGTCGGCACCTGGCCGTCGTCCAATCCTGCGGCATCGAGGCGTTGGACGATCGTGATCGCCCCCTCAGCGTCCAGGGAGACCTCGAGCACGCTCGCTGTGTTGCGCCGCCTCGACTCCGGCTCGAACGGGTCGCCCGTGCAGAGCACGACGGCGTGGTCGGGTGCGTCCGGTGTGGTGCGGAGGTACTGGCAGTTCACGGTGCCGGGCAGCGGCGCGCAGTCGAGGACCTGAAGGGTGTGGGCGTCGACGCTCGCGAGCGCGCCCTCGCCGAAGGTCCTGAAATCGTCGCCCAGCCGCGCCAGCGCGACCAGCACGACGGTGCGGCCATCGACCTGCAGCTCGGCGAGCTGATCGGGTCGTGCGAAGCGCTCTCCGTCGTCGCAGCCCAGCTCGACGCGCTGCATCGCGCGGGTGGTGAGGTCGACCGCGACCAGGTCGTTGCCGCGCGCCCTGCCGGTGCCGACCAACGAGAGGTCCGGGTTGTGACGGGAGATCAGCAGCCGCCCGTCGGGCAAGCGCAGCGCGTCGTGGGGGTTCGCGCTCCACGAGGTGGCAGGACCTTCGCCATGGACGTCGAGCTGCAAGAGCGGTGCGGGTGCGGTGGGATCGACCAGGGTCACCACGTCGGCGTTGAGGCGGTTGATCCACGCGAGCAGTCCCACTCCGAGCGGAGCGCTGGGGAGCACCGCGTCGCCCGTCACGGCCGTGACCAGGATCGGGGTGCGGGTGCCCGAGGTCACCCAGTCCTCGGCGACGACCGAGAGATCGCCATCGAGCAGGCCGATGGAGGTGCTGCCGTAGTCGCTGAAAACGATCGCGTAGCGTGGGCTGACTGCCACGGGGACCAGCGGATGATCGGGCGGCGCGCAGCCAGCGATCGCGAGCGCTGTCGTCAGCGCGCCCAGCGTGGGGGTCCACGTGCAGGTGAAAGGGCCGGATCGCACGGCGGCACGTTTGCCCGCGCGTGGAAGGGGCGCAACCGCGGCCGTGCTCCTTCGGGGAATCTTCGCTATACAGCAGGCCTCTCCGGCGTCGTCTAAAGGCAGGACGGTGGACTTTGAATCCACGAACGCTGGTTCGAATCCAGCCGCCGGAATCTCTATTGTTCGAGCCTTCGGCGCGGTGCGGGGTCACCGCAGACGCCGTCCTCGTGACTGCTCCCTTTCGGACGCGGTCTCATGTCGTTCGTGTACCCACAAAGGGCTTTCTCCGTTGCTTTCCGCGGGGTAGAGAGGCCGCTCGTGATGCTCCGTTCCCGCTGGCCGCTCTTGATTCCGGCGATCCTGGTGTTGCCCTACGGGATCTATTTGTGGTTCACCGTTCTAGGACCCAGCAACGTCTTCGCCGTGCTCGCGGGGCTGACCCTGGTGGTCGCGCTGATCGGGCTCTGGTGGAGCGTTCGTGGCACGCTCGCTGCGGCCGAAGACGCGGCGCTCGATCTCAGCAGCGAGTCGGCCGAGCGCGAGGCGTTGCTCGAGACCAAGCGCACCTTGCTCCGCGCGCTCAAGGATCTCGAGCACGAGCGGCAGGTGGGCAAGCTGGATGAGCGCGACTACGAGCGTCTGTCCGCGAGCTATCGCGCGAGCGCCAAGGAAGTCCTCGAGCAGCTCGATCAGGACCTCGGCCCCTATCTCGAGCGGGCCCGCACCCTCGCGGGCGGCGCCGACGTGCACGGACGCGCCTACTCCCGCAAGGTCGCGCGGGTGCGCCCGCCCATCGAGGACACGGCGGGTGCGGTCGAGCGCGATGAGGCCGCAAGCGACGCTGCTGCCAGCGACGCTGCTGCCAGCGATGAGGCCGCACGCGACGAGGCCGATGCCTCCAGTGAGGAGCTCGACGCGGCTTCCTCGCCCGAACGGGACGCGCACGCGGCGGCCCTCGCGGCCAAGCTCGCGGGCCTCTCCGACGAAAAGCGCAAGGAGGCCGAGGCCTTCCTCGCCAAGCTGGCCGCGCAGCCGGAGGACGAGGCGTGAGGCGCGTCCTCCTCACCGCGTTGCTGTTGCTGTCGACAGCTCCGGCGATCGGGCAGGCGCAGTCACCAGACGACGTCGATCCGCACGCCGGTGTCCCGGGCGTCGATCCCCACGCGGGGATGCCCGGCGTCGATCCGCACGCGGGCATGCCTGGTGTCGATCCCCACGCGGGTGGTCCTGATGGCGATCCGCATGGCGACATGGGCCCCGCAGCGGGTCCGCACGGCGACATGGGCCCCGCCGCGGGTCCGCACGGCGACATGGGCCCCGCCGCGGGTCCGCACGGAGGTCGCGACATCGAGTCGCTCTTTCATCCGCCGAACGTCGTCCAGGTCGCTCCCTCCGAGGACGTCCCCGTGGGGAGCGTTCGGGTCGAGGTCGCCGATGTGTTGGGTCGACCCGTGGAGGGCGCCGCCGTCGAGCTCGGGACCATGAGCGGAGGCCGCGCGGCCGAGCGCCAAGCGGCGAGCACCGACGCCGAGGGGGTCGCGACCTACGCCGACCTGGTTGCCGGCAGCGGCCATGCGTACCGGGTGTACGTGAACTACGACGGCGCTCGCTACGCCTCGAACCCCTTCGTGCTGCCGCCCGATCAGGGCTACCAAGTGCGGGTCTATCGCCTCGAGGTGAGCCACGACGATCGACAGCTCTTGCAGTTCGTCGCTCAGACCATCGTGGAGATCCGGGACGATCGGCTGCACTGCGTGGTGCAGGCGCAGATGGTGAACGTCGGGGACGACACCACGTACGTGTTCCCCGAGGGAGGTACGCGCATGCGCCTGCCCGACGGCTTCATGGCGTTCAACGCGCCGGCGGCGCTTAACGAAATCGAGATCACCGAGGTCGCAGATCACGGGGTCGCGTTCCGGGGCTCGCTCCCGCCCGGTCTGGTCACCATCGCGTTCAGCTTCGACGTGCCGTACTCGCCGGGGCTGGGCCTCTCGAGCTTGGGAATCGGGAGCCCACCCGAGGCGTCCTTGGTGCTAGGCAACCCGTTCCGTACGATGCGCTACCGCATCATCACCGACGCGCCGCAGGACTTGATGCTCGATGCGGAGGGCTTCCCGCGAGCGCAGCGCTTCGAGAACGAAGGGCACTCGCTCCTCGGCAGTGAGCTGATGCGGCGCCCCGGCGATCCGCCGCTCGAGGAGATCCGCTTCGCGCTGCGTGGGTTGCCCGGTCCCGGGCCGACCCGGTGGATCGCGGTAGTGCTCGGTCTCGTCGTGCTCGCGTTCGGAATGCGGCGGGCGTTCGGTCGCCACGACGACGAGCGCGATCAGGCGATCATGCTCAAGGCGCTGTCTGGTCGGGAGCAGGAGCTCATCGCGGAGGCCGAGTCCCTGCGCGCCGAGCGGGACGCTGGCGAGATGGGTCCCGAGACGTGTCAGTCGCAGCTGGACCAGATCGTCCAGGAGCTAGCGACGGTGCTGGCCAAGAAAGATAGACTGCGCGCACGCGGGGCCGGCCGGCGTCCTGCGGTCGAGCCGAGCGCGGTCGTCGCAGAGCCCAAGAACAAGAAGCGCAAGCCCTCCAAGGAGGGCGCAAGAGGAGCGAAGGCTCCCAAGTCCGAGTCGAGCGAAGTTAAGTCCGACACGTCGCGAGAAAGCGACGCGTGACGTTCCGGCGTAGGGACGCGTAACGCGCGCGTGCCCGACCCGATGCAGCTGCCCGGCTGGCGAGGATGCCAGCCTAACGTGGAGAGAAAACATGGCGTCCGAAGGTCTCAACAAGGTTCTACTGATCGGCAACCTCGGGGCGGATCCCGAACTCAAGTTCACCCAAGGGGGGCAGGCTGTCCTGCGCATCCGCCTAGCGACCACCGAGCGCTACAGCAACAAGGCGGGCGAGCGGCAAGAGCGCACCGAGTGGCACAACATCACGGTGTGGGGAAACCGGGGCGAGGCGCTCAGTAAGTTCCTCACCAAGGGCAAGACCATCTACGTCGAGGGACGCATCCAGACCCGCGACTACCAGGACAAAGAAGGCATCAAGCGCTACGCGACCGACATCGTGGCCAATGAGATTCTTCTGCTCGGGGGCGGCCGCGGCGACGGAGCCCGCGAGGGCGGCGGCGCAAGCGGCGGCGCAGGCGGCGGCGCAGGCGGCGGCGGTGGTGGTGACGACTGGGCCCAGTCGTACGGCGGCGGTGGTGGCGGTGCATCGCGTGGCGGCGGTGGAGGCGGAGCGCCCCGCGGCGGTGGTGGCGGCAGCGGCAGTGGCGGTGGCAGTGGCGGGGGTGCACCCCGCGGCAACGACGACATGCCGCCCGACGATCTGGGCGACGACGACATCCCGTTCTGAGCCGGCGCTCGTCGGTCAGCGGTTCTTCGTCGGACGTTTCTTGCGGCCTGCGAGGGTGCCCAGGCGCGCGGTCAGTTCACGCAGGATCTCTCGATCGAGTGACTGCGCGAATTCGATCTCGACCACCACCTCGGCGACCGGACGCACCCTTCGGATGCTCCGCTCGAGGCGCCGGTCGGTGGGTCGGGGGATCGCGTCGCCGTGGGCATCGACCAGGTGCCGCGCGGCCAGATCCACGAACCTGCGCGCGATCTGATCGAGCGCTGCGCGCAGCACCGACAGCTCGTCGAGGATGGCGTCTAGGGGGACGCCGGCCTCGATGAGCTCGAGCCCCGCCGCCAGAAGCCGAGGGCTGGGCGCCCTGAGCTCGGCGCCATGCAGCGCTAGGACTTTGAGCTCCAGCGCCCGCGCGATCACCGCGGGGGTCGCTGCCTCACCCAACGCATGTAGGAGCTCTGTCGCATCGACCACTTCGGCGGCCTCTGCCGAGAAGGGTGCGGTGATCGCGGACTCGAGGCCGAGGACGTGCTCGAGCTTCTGCCCCTGCTTCCACGCCGTCGTGAGCTCGCGGATGTTCTGAATGCTGTAGCCCCGCTCCAGCAGCGCCGCGATGGTGCGCAGGCGCGCCAAGTGGGTCTCGTCGTAGAGCGCGATGCGACCCTGATAGCGCGGCGGATGCAGCAGGCCGCGCTCGCGATAGGCGCGAACGTTACGCGGCGTGGTGGCCGCGAGCTGGGCGAGCTCCTCGAGTCGGTGCCCTCCCAAAGGGGGCTTCGTCGACGAGCGCTGGGCCACGGTTCGCGAGACTATCGCGCCGAGCGAGATCCCGTCGACGCGCTTTTTCGCGTGGTCTCACTCGTGGACCGGACGCGCCCGGAGCACGGTGCGGCCGGGCACCTCGATGATCCGCGCTCGCATGATCACAGCGCCGCGCGGGCGCATGGCGCCGACCTCGTGGCGACCGGGGCTGAGGCCCACGAAGGTGCCGCTGGATCCGGCATCCACCCACCCCACCGCGATCCCGTCGACGACCACGAGCATGCGGCCATCGGATCGGTTCTCGACCACCAACCCTTCCGCCACCGGATCGCCCTCGTCCCGCCGATACACCTCGTCGCCTGGCCGAACGTTGGCGCGCAGGCGCCCGAGGGCCGACGGCTCGAGGAAGGCCCTCGAAGTGCTGGCGATCACCTCTGGCAGCGTCCCGCGCTCGTCCGCGCGCAGCGCCGAGCGAGGGAGCTCGATGGGCACATCCGCCGTGCGCTCCCCTCGGAAGAACCCCACTCGAAACGCAGCGGGCGCGCTGTGGTTGCAGCGCGCGGCCATGCTCGAACGCGCGTCGCCCGCCCACTCGGCGACCAGAGCACAGACGAGTTCGCCAGGTCGCGCGATCGCCTCCCGTGAATGAGACAGCGGGTCGCGGCGCACGTACGGCCGAGGGCCCGGTCGGGGCACCCCGCCTTCGAACCACGTCGCCAGCTCTCCGGGCGCCAAGGGACGTCCACCGTGTCCATCGACGACGTAGGCCCCAGGGCTGTCGCCCCGCAGGCGCACCTCCGCGCCCGCGTCGACCGGCCAGCCCGATCCGACGAAGCGGGCGCGCAGGCGGGTGTCGCTCACATCGACGTAGAGTTCGGCTGCGGGCAGCGCGAGATCGACGATCGGTGAGCCGACGATGTTGGGCACGCCGAGGCGCACCCGATAGACGATGCGCCGAGCGACCACGGGCTCATCGTCCGAGAATTCGGGATCAGGCCCAGCAGCCGGAAGAAAGGCCCGGCGCATCGAAGTGGTGGTGACCTCCTCGATGGGCTCGATCGCCGCCGCCTCGAGCATCGGCTCCTCCCCTGTCCACTCGAGGACCTCGGCGCCCTCGGGCACGGGTGCGCGCGCCGGCCGGGTGATCTCGTCGGGCTCGCATCCCACGGTGAGGACGACGAGAAGTGCGACGACGAAGCGCGCCGGCGACCCCTCGCCGGTGCGTGCGAGCAGGCGTGACGATCGCAACACGACGGTGGGCCTCAGCGGAAGGTGGTGCCGAAGCGGACCCACCCCTCGGGGGGACCCGAGGACGACTCGGAGACCGCGACGCCGACGCCGACCCCGACACCGATCGCGACCGCGCCTGCGCCGATCGCCGTCCAGAACCACCACTGCTCCCAGACCTCGGGGGGGCGCGTGGTGGGCAGGCCGCTCTCGTCGATGGGTGCATCGATGGCGCCCGTCAGGTCCACGCCTCGGTACAGCTCCACCGCGGCGCTTCGCGCGATCTCCACGCCCGCGTCGTCGCTGGTCATGTTGATCTCGGCGCGGTTGAGCAGGAAGCGAGTGCGCACATCGTAGAGGTAGAGCTGGACGTGCAGGCTCTCCCCCACGCGTCGCGCGACGCCGACCACCACCTGCGCCGCACCCAACGTGTTGCCCAGGCTGCGGATGGCGGATCCGGCGCGCTCCTCACCCAGCTCTCCACGGAGCGCGGACGTGGCCTCGCCCGAAGCGACCAAGGCCGACCGCTCGTTGGGCGCCAGCGCGTAGCGGACGCTGCTGCCGCCCCGATTCACGGTGGCGCGCTCGACACCCTTGATCGACGCGATGTGCTTGATGGTCACGTAGTGGTCGCCCACCAAGAGATCGTCGACGACGACGGGGGAGGGCCCGTAGCTGCGACCGTCCACGTAGATCTCGGCGCCATCGGGCTCGGTGCTGATCTCGAGGGTGGCCCGGGGCCCGGCGAGGGTGCGCTCCTGGACGCTCGCGAAGGTCTCGGCGCACTCGACGGGGTAGCGGGTGGGATCGTACTCGTAGCCTTCGCGGAACACGATCACCCGGGCGAACACGACCTCGGCGTCCCGCATCCGGTTGAGGCGACACAGCGCCACGCCGCGCAGCATGTACGCGTCGATGAGCTGCTCACGCCGGACCGCGAGGAGGTTCTGCTCGAAGAGCTCGATCAACGTCGAGGCGCGATCGGCGACGTCGCGCGCGTCGCCGGTGCGCACCTGATCGGCCAGGGGCTCGAGCTCATCGAACGAGAACGCGAGGTCCTCGCTGATGTCGGGCGGAGACAATACGTCCACCGGGTGGATGAAGCGCACCCCGGACACCTCACCCAGGCCGCGTCGCACGCCGATCGAGACCCGCGCGGCGTCGCCATCGGTGGCGCCACCTTCCGGCAGGATCAGCGCGGTGGTCGCCACGCTCGTCGCGTCTTCTTCTTCGTCATCCTGGGCGCGCGCAGGGAGCGCCGCGCCCAACATCACCGCGATCAGCGCGACGCCTACCGCCCGCACCAGGAGCTCCGAGTGAGCCCTTCGATGTCCGAGGTCAGCGCACATCAGAACTCCAGTACCACGTGTCCGTTGGGGTCCTGTCCCAGGCCGCCGCCTTGGGAGGTGGCGACGCCCACCCCGATCCCGACGCCTGCGCCCACCACCGCGACACCGATGATGGTCCAGAACCACCACTCTTCGACGATGGAGCCGCCGCCCGTCGGAGCCGGCTCTTCGTGGTGCTCGAAAGGGAGCTCCTCATCGACCGGCTCGGACGAGGTCTCGGTGTCGGCGCGCACCGTCGCTGCGGCGGCGAGCGATCCCGAGACCAAGTGGTGCACCGCCGGCTCCAGGTCACCTATCGCGGTCGGGGTGGTACCTGCGCCCCGCACGAGCCGCCTGCCGGTCGCGACGTCGAAGACCACCAGCTCGAGCGCCACCTGATCGTCGCTGTCGGCGCTCGATGCGCGGATCAGGGCGATGCGGTCGAGCTCGAGCACGGTCGCGATGTCTCGCAGCGGACCCGTGTCGCCCAGCGCGGAGATGTCGGCGTCGCGCGCCGCGATGAGGGACTCGTTGAGGCCCACGGCTCGGGGATCGTCGATCAAGAAGGCGCTGGTCTCCGCGCTGCGCATCGAGCGCACGTTGATCGTCTGGTAGAACGGCGTCGCGCCGGGCCGGGACACGCGCACCACGTGATCGCCGCCGCGCAGTCCGGTCACGGTGAGCGGGGTGACGCCGCGCGCGACGAAGTCCACATAGGCGATGGCGCCGGGCGGATCGCTCTCGATGGTGATCGAGGCGCCCGCGCTGCTCGCGTCGCGGGGGCGCGCCGCCTCGAAGCGCTCGATGACCTCGGGGGGGAACACCGCGGGATCGGGCGAGACGTGGGGCATCTGCACGTGCAAGCGCGAGAAGACCCGAACGGCGTCGCGCGAGCGTCCGTTGAGCGCCAGCGAGGATCCAAGAAAGACGAGCGCGTCGGCGAGCTCTTGAGGATCCTCGAGCGCACCGGCCGAATGATCGAAGTCGGCGACGGCGGCTTCGAGCACGGCCGCGGCCTGATCGAGCTCGAAGTTCAGGTAGGCCTGACGACCCTCGGCCAGACGCGCGCGCGCGCTCTCGATCCGGGTGAGCGCGTCGTCGTCGTACCCGAGGAAGAGCTGGTCGGGGTGCTGCCAGTCGACGCTGGGTACCTCGCGGAGGGCCGCACGAGCCGCCGCGCCGGCGCGCTGAGCGACGGCGTCGAGTCCGTCGGTCATGGTGACCGCGACCACGTAGATACGGAGGCCAGGCCCCTCAGCTTCGGCCACGACGACGCTATCCGTCTCCGTCTCCGTGTCGGTCGCTTCCGCCGGGACGACCCTCCGAGGGCCGCCTCCGCCCTCATCCTCATCCTGCGCCCGCGCCACGCCCGCCGACGACAGCGCGGCCGATGACAATGCGAACATGCCCAGCGCGCGCAGGAACCGGAGGGTCCGTGGTGCGAGCCGAGCAGGATGGCGAAGCGAAGGAGCAGACGAAGTGGAGAAGGGCACGGCGTTCATCGACCTCGTGAAAGATCGCGCCCGAGCGCGATGAGGGTGGGATCCTCCGCCAGCCGACTGCGGAGCATCGACTCCAGCTCGGCGCGCTGTGCAGGCGCGAGCATCTGGGCAGCGGGGGTGTGCAGCTGGCGCTCGACCAGCGCATCGATCGCCTGCTCGGGGCTGACGCTGCCGGACTCGAGCCCACTCGCGAGCTGGTTGAGCTCGCTCGCTCCCCCGGTCGCTGAGCTCGCTGTAGCCGCCTCTGTCTCGGCGGGTCGATCGGTCGCCAGCGCTTCTCGGAAGCCTTCGGTTCGGGAGGGCCCACCGGTGACGCCTTCGGTGGCAGTGGGATCCACGGGGCCGGCGCCGCCGCGCTTGATGGGATCAGTCATGAGAAAATCTCCGGCGAGAGTACAGAGTGGGGCCCGCCGACGGCAAGGCCCGTGATCCAGGCGTGACGGCCCATCAGCGGATGTTGCCGATCGCCGTCTTGGCGGTCTCGTGCTCGGCCTTGAGTACGTTCGAGAGCGTGGTGAAGCGCTGGTTTTCGTCCTGCATCCGCTGCTGCAGCTCGAGGAGCTCCATCTGCTGCATCGAGGACCGGGTGAGGGCGTCGTCCATGCTCGAGGTGCCGAGCCCGCCCAGGCCGCTGGAGCCGCTGGAGCCGCTCCCGCCGCTCCCGCCGCTCGTGAGCGCGCTGGTGGCTGCGGTGATGACCGTGCCTCCCGGGAGGGAGCCCGCGGCGCGCTCCACTCCGTCGAGCAAGACGCCAGCGCCGTCGCGCAGGGCCTCGCGGAAGACGCGCTCGGTGGGGGCGGGGGTGGTGCGGGGCACGCTCTCGGTCAAGCGCACGTCCAGGGTGGTGTCGATCGTCGTCATGGGGCTCTCCTGTGGGTGGTCCGACCGAGGTTTCGGCCGGCGGGTCCCGCATCGGAGCGGCTCGAAGGCCGTTGCGTATCTTTCTTTTTGCCTACCTGCGCTTGGCGCTTCGGGAGCTCGACGAGCTGTCCAGCTCGGTGTCGGCGACCGAGGAGACGCGGACTTTCGACGTGCTCTGGCTGCTCTCGGAGCTGCTCTTGCTGGCGCTCTTGGGCGGCGGGCCCTCGTCGTGATCGAGCTCGACGATGGCGCCGTAGAGCGCACCGATGGGGGCCAAAAACAGGGGCGCAATCGACGTCCAGCGGCGCGCGCCGCCGATCCACGGCAGCTCGAACGCCGCGTACGTCGACGCTAGCCAGTAGAGGAGAGCCCCCGCTGCGGCGCCGAACGCCATCTTCAGCGCGGCCTCCAGCCAGGCGCCGTCCTTCCAGGGCGCGCGGCCGCCGAAGACGCCTGCGGTGCCGCCCACTCCGATCGACAGCAAGTACGCGAGTATCCCGCCGCTCGGCAGTGGCCAGTGCAGGAACCCCTCGATGCCCACGCCGACCGCGACTCCGATCAGGAGCCCCTTTAGGAAACCGATGCCGACCCGCTTCTGCATGGACCCGGGGTGTACGCTCGTTCCGCGCAGCTTCAACTAGGACTAGGCAAGCGGCCCTAGGGAAGATCGTAGACGCAGCGCATGCCGAGGTCCGCGGTCCGGAGGTCGACGGGCGCCAGGAAATTCCTCGCGGTGACCCGCATCGCGTAAGCCGGGTGGAGGAACGAGCCGCCGCGCAGGACTCGGTACGCGCTCGCGGTCGCGGGTCCACCCAGGAGCGCCAGGTCGTCGTCGCTCGGTGGGCTGGAGGTCCACTCCCACACGTTGCCCGCGAGATCATGGACCCCGAACGGACTGGCGCCTCCGGGGAACGAGCCCGCGGGCGCCACGCCCACGAACCCATCCGAGGGATCCTCGATGAGCGGTGGCCGGCCGTGGTTGCCGCGCGAGACGTCGAGGCTGTTGCCCCACGGAAAGATCCGCTCGTCGTCGCCGCGGGCGGCGCGGGTCCACTCTTCTTCGCTCGGCAGTCGACCGCCGGCGTGGGCGCAGAACGCTTCGGCGCCCGCCAGATCGATTCCCACCACGGGCAGGCGCTCTCCGGCCTCGGACTCGGGATCACGGCTCGGGCGGCAGCTCCCTGCGAGCACGCATGCACGGTGTCGTTCGCGCGTGACCTCGTACCTGTCGATGGCGAATGCGCCGACGTGGGCGATGCGGGTGCGCAGCTCGCCGGCGAAGCGCTCGAGGGTGCAGCTCGCGCCGCCGTCGAAGCGGCTCTCTCGACGACAGAGATCGATCGCTGCGCGCAGCGCGTCCTCGCGGGCGCCCAGCACCACATCGCCGCTGGGGATCCCCACCCGTTCGCCCCCGACGACCGCGCGCCGTTGGGCGTCGGCCGAGCGCCCCGACAGGGCGAGCAGGACGAGTCCCATCGACGCCACACCGAGCGAGCGCGCGACGTTCACGCAGCGGCCCGCGCGCGCCGTATCCGAAGGCCCCACACGATGGCGCTCGCGAACAATGCGAGCGAGATGATCATCGACGTCGAGAGCCCGAAGAACATGCCGCGGACGGTGTCGGCCCGGAGCTGCTCCATCGAGAAGCGCAGGACCGCGTAGAGCGCGACGTAGCTCAGGGCGCGCCCGCCATCGCCGACCCGATCGGGCTTCACGAAGGTGAAGATGGCCGCGAGGACCAAGAGCCCCATCGACTCGTACAGCTGCACCGGGTGTCGAGGCACCGAGGGATGCGCGGACGCAGCGAGCGGGTGGATAGCTATCGCTGCCCACGGGCCATCCCACTCGGCGCCGAAGCAGCAGCCGCCCAAAAAACAGCCGATGCGTCCCAGCGCGTGACCCATCGCTATCCCGGGCACCGAGAGATCGATGATCTTCAGCCACGGCATCCCGAAGGCGCGCCCGGCGATCACGACCGCAGCTACGGCGGTCGGCACGGCGCCGTAGAACACCAAACCGCCCTGCTCGAGTATCGCGAGGGGATCGCCTGTGCGGGCCCACTCGACGATCGCGTGGAGCAAGAACGCGCCAGCGAACCCGGCCATCGTGGCGTAGCCGATGGTGGCGATCGTCGCGCCCACATCTTCTTGGGCGCGGTGTGCCGCTCGGGCGGCGACTGCGGAGCTCACCAAGATCCCCAACGTGACCGCGAGACCGTAGCCTCCGATCGGCCGGGTCACGCCCAAGAGGGAGAACTCGGTGAGGATGGGATCCACGATCCGCGGCCCTCAGTGCGAACGGACGTTCGGGCCGGGCGGAAGCGGCGGTGGCGGCAGTGCGGGCCCGCTCGATCCCGGCGCGAGGGTGGTCCCCGTGGTGGGCGCCGTTCCGGTCGCCTCGGTTCCATCGGTCGGCTCCGTCGTCGGCTCCGTCGTGGCCGCTGCCGGATCGGGGGCGATGGGCGGAGGCGTGATCGGTGGCCACGCGGGCGGACCGGGCAGCACGCTCGGTGGCGGCATGCTCGGTGGGACCCAGGTGCTGGCGCCTGCATCGGGGAAGACGGCGCGAGGACCCGCGTCGTGCGGGGTGAGGATCACGCCCGTCCAGCACGCGCTGCACATGCTGCAGGTCACCGCGACCAAGATCGAGGGGACGAACGCGACGATGCTGGTGATGAGGCCACCGATGGCGAGGCTCTCGTTCTCGTGACCCCCGTCGCGGGCGCGGGAGAGCGCGATGCCACCGAGGACGATCCCGAAGAGGGCGAGCACCGGCGCGAGGAACCCCACCATCGCTCCCAGGAACGGCACCCACACTAGGAAGATGCCGGCGACCATGCAGCAGAAGGACAGGGCGCCCAGGGTGATCGATCCAATACCCACGAGGCCGGGACTGTGGACCATCGGCCCCGCGCGAACAACGCCGGTGAACGCCGCTCAGGCGACGGGGACGAAATCGAGGATGCTCCCGTTGATGCAGTACCGGTGGCCAGTGGGCGGCGGGCCATCGTCGAAGAGGTGACCGAGGTGCCCATCGCAGCGAGCACAGCGCACCTCGGTGCGGACCATGCCGTAGCTGACATCACTGTGCTCGGTGACCCGTCCAGGCTCGATGGGGCGATAGAACGACGCCCACCCGGTGCCCGACTCGAACTTGTGCGCCGACGAGAAGAGCGGCGCGCCGCAGCCCCCGCAGTAGAAGCGACCGTCGCGGTGCTCTTGCCACAGCTCGCACGAGAACGAGGGCTCCGTGCGCTCGCGACGGAGGATGTCGTACTGCGCTCGGGTGAGGCGCTGCCGCCACGCCTCGTCGGTGAGCACCAAGCGCTCGCCCAGAGGCGGCGCAGGGCTGGTCACATACGAGCGAGGGGTGCTCGGTCCGGGCCAAGGCCCCTCGGGGATCGTCTGGCTCTCGGCCTCGTCGCACGCCGCGAGGATCGGGACCGTCAGGAGCCCCGCGAGGAAGGTTCGCCGTTGCATGCGCTCTGGTTCGCACTCGCCGCGCCGGGCGTTACGAGCGCGACGCTCGTGGTCAGAGCGCGGGGTGCGCTATCACCAGCGACGTGCCGCCGCGCAGCGTCGAAGGACCGTAGGAGACCACGCGGTAGAACGCGCGCTCGCTCGTCGCGCTCTCATCGACGAAGCTGGTCTCGGTCGCGTCGATGCGCGCGAGCTCGGTGAACGGGCCCGCCATCGCGACGCCGCGCTCGATGCCCAAGTCCTCGGTGTCGAGATCCACCAGCGCGTCCCACGCGAGCGTTACCGGGGCGCTCTCTGCGATCCGCAGGTTGGAGACGGCGAACACGTCGAAGACCCGAATGAACGCGGCGCAGGTGGTGGTGTTGCCTGCGTCGTCGGCGGCAGTGACGGTCACCGGCGTGGTGCCGCGCCCCGTGGGCCGAGGGGAGACGTTGATCGAGATGCGGTCGTCGCAGTTGTCCGAGATGGTGGTCGGCGCGAAGTTCGGGATGATCTCGCTCAGCTCGCTGCGGATGATCGACTGCGGTGCGGTGGGGCAGGTCATGACCGGCGCTTCGGTGTCGATGATGACGATCTGCTGCTCGCAGGTCACCACTTCGGTGTCGCTCACCATCGCGGCGTGGGTGACGACGGTGGTGCCGCCCACGAACGTCACGGGCGCGTCGCTCACGGTCGCGCCGAGCATCGTGCCGTCGCAGCCCGCCGCGACCCGCGCCGCATGCAGTGGGACGGTGGCGCCGCCGAAGACGCACGCGGTGGTCTCGGTGGGGGGACACACCAGCTGCGGCGGGCCGGCGATCTGTCGCTCGACCGGGAACACGCAGCTCGCGCTCGCGCCACTCGGTGCCGTTGCAGTGCAGCGCACGTAGCCCGTGGCGAGCGGCGTGACGCTGGTGCCCGAGGGGACATCGCAGTTGAGGGTCACCGCCGATCCGTCGCACGCGGCCGTGCTCACCGTGTAGTCGAGCACCGCGCCTTCGTCGCCGACGCACCCGAGGTCGATCGACGCCGGACACAGCATGGCGGGCTGATCGGCGGGGACACCCGGCTCACCGCAGCCTGCATCGGCGTCGATCGGCGGTGGGCCACCGCCGCAGCCGAGGAGCCACGCCGAGGTCGCGGTCGGAATCAGGACGAGAAGCAAGGAAGTGCGGGCGCTCGAAGAGAGGAACGGCATGGCGGCGCGACACTAGGCCGGCACGCGCGCGGCGGCCACCGGCGAGCGACCGTTCTGGGCAGGTGGCCGCGAGAGGTCGCTTCGTGACCGTCCGATGTCAGCCCAATGTTCGCCCCAAGCCCGCTCCGATGCCTGGGGTCGGAGCGCCTCGAATCTCCATGCGACGCCCTCCTTCGACAGCGACAACCCTCTACGGACCGAGTAGCGTTGCCGCGCGTCTGAGGGGCCACGCGAAGTCGCTTCCGTCTGCCTGCGCCCTCGAGGTCTCTTCATGCACCGAGTACTCTTTCGTCCTCTGACCGCCGTCGTCCTCCTCGCGAGCGCGCTCGGCATCCTCCTCTCCAGTGACCTTTCTGCGCGGGCGCAGGACGACCGAAGCCGTGTGCGACGGGACGCGCTGGGGGACGCTGTCGAGTCCGACGGAGGGCGCGCTGCCGCCGAGGCGGAGGTGACCGAGGCCTTGGTGGTCGACACCGGCTCGCCGGCCGCGCGCCGCCGCATCGCGATGCCTGAGCCCATCGAGGTGCAGAGCGGCGTCGATGGGGGCAACGTCGGCTACGAGCTGGCCATCACCGGCGCGACCTCGACGGAGCGCGGCAGCGTGCTTCGCCTCGCCGGCATCACGTACGAGGTCTCGGGGCTCGCGGGGCTGCGCGCGACCTCTGGCCTCGAGGTCACCTTGAGCCTCGAGGCGGCCACGGCCGATGGCACCGCGCGTCGGGTGATCGAGCAGCGCACCGTGCGCTCCGGGAGCGGTGGACGCTTCGAGATCGAGTTGCCGACGCCCGATCTCGATCTCGCCAGCCCAGCGCTGACCATGCGGGTGCGTCGCGCGGGTGCGCCAGGTCGCGCGTTCGCGCTCGGTCTCGGCGTGCTCACGTCGCGGCAGCTGCAGGTGCTCACCGACCGCGATCGCTACGAGCCCGGCGAGACCGTGCACGTCTGGACGCGCATGGTCGAGGCCCGCACCGGTCACCCGGTCGCCAACCGCCCTGTCGTGATCACGCTGCACGGACCCAACGGCGCGGAGCTGTCGCGCACCGAGACCGCCACGCGCACGAGCGGGAGCATCAGCGTGGAGGTCCCGCTCGCCGAGACCGCCGCGCCCGGCAGCTACCGCGTGACCGTCGCGAGCGACGAGCTGGTGACGCCCGTCGTGCGCTCGGTCGAGGTGTTCGAGCGGACCCTCGAGCGGATCATGATGAGCATCGAGCTCACCACGCGTTTGGTCTCACCGGGCGGCAACGTGCGAGGCACCGTCCGGGTGAGTACGCCGTCGGGCACGCCGGTGCGCGGTGCGAGCGTCGAGTTCTACGCGTCGGGCGACTTCCCGACGGCGGTCACCCTGACGACGGGCAGCGACGGCACCGCGGTGATCGACACGCCCGCGCCGAGCTACCTGTCGGGCGATCATCAGACGGTCTCTTGTTTCGCGCGGGTGGTGCACCCCGCATACGGCACCGCGGTGGCGAGCGCGTACTACACGCTGGCGCGCAGCCCGTTCATCATCGACGCGACGCCTGAGGCGGGCGGGTTGGTCCCCGAGCTCGCGAGCGAGCTCTATCTCGCGGTCACCGATCCGCTGGGCAACCCGGTGCGCGCGGGCATCGGCCTCGAGGTGCGCGGCCTGGGTCTGCCGAACGGACACGCCTCGGTGACCACGGACGCGCATGGGCTCGCCGTGCTCGACGTGCGCCTGCCTCGCGGCGCCGCAGCCCGCATGGAGGGCGGCGCGTGCGCGTCGGTCACCAGCACTTCGTTCGAGGTGGAGGTGCAGAGCACTCCGTCAGTCACTGCGAGCGTGTGTGTGCCGGTCTCGCTCGAGGCCGAGGTGCTGGTGCGTGCGCGCGACATGACCGGCGCTCCGGGCGGCGCGCTCGAGGTCGATCTCTTCCGCCGTCCTTCGGCGAACGGGCGCGCGGTGTTGATCGAGGCGCTCTACCAAGGGCGATCGCTCTCGTTCGCTTGGGCGGATCCCGGCGATGCGCACGCGCGAATCACCTTGCCCGACGTGATCGGCATCATCGATCTGCGGGCCCGCGCGGTCGCACCTGAGAACGCACGAGGCGCGTACGACGCCGAAGGCGAGACGCTGCTGGGCACGGGCACCCGCGCGCAGGTGCTGGTTCGGCCAGACGACGCGTTCGCGCTCGATGTGACCGCGGACCGTCCGATCCACCGGGTGCGCGAGACGGCGCGCATCGAGCTGAGCACGGGGGTCGCGCCGCGCGGTGGCGGCTGGGCCACGCTCGTCGCTCGCGACGAAGCGCAGCACGCGGGCGAGAGCGACTATGCGCTCGAGGTGATCGGTGGCGAGCTGCGTACGGCCACCCGCGGCACCATCACGCCGGCGGATGCGCTCCTGGTGCGGGCCACGCTCGCCGCGGGCACCACGATGGAGAACGAAGTGGTCGGTGCGCCGCCCATCGTCGTCGAACCGTGGGACGTCCGCTCCTGGGGCAGCGGCCTCGAGGGCGTGCTCCGCGACCCGGTCGCGATGCGCGAGGAGCTGATGCGCACCGGGATCACGGGGCCGATGATGATGCTCGAGAACATCCTGAACGAGTCGGCGGGCTGGGACGTCGAGCAGCGCGACCGGATCATCCGCCGCGGGGCCCGCCCCGACTTCACGGCGGACGCGCTCCAGGTGCTCGAAGAGATGGGCTACGTGAGCGAGCCGCTCACGCTCGGTGGCTTGCCGATGACCCCCGCGATGTTGCACGACGCCGACAACAGCTTTTCGTTCGATGCGATCGCGCGTCGGGTAGCGCGCAATCGGTTGGTGTTCTTGACGCTCGCGCTCTCGCGTCTCGGCAACCCCGACGACGAAGCGGCGGCGCGTGCTTCGTCGGGTCAGCCGCCCGAGCGCTGGCTCTCGCTCTTGGTGCAGCTGGGGATGATCGAGCAGGCGCAGCTCAGTGATCCTTGGGGACGTCCGTATGTGTTTCGCCGGGTCACGGGACGCGCGCCGGCCATCGCGGTCTCGGAGCGGGCGCTCGATTTCGAGCTGAGTTCACCGGGCCCCGATGGGGTCGCGGGCAACGCGGATGATGTCCGTGATCCGTTCGCGCGCGCCATTCCCACGGGCACTCCCTACGCGGTCGCGAGCGGCGAGGATCAGCTGATGACGATGCTCTCGCGCATCTCGCCAGGCACCGCGGTGCTCGCGGCGATGGCGCAGGCCTACTCGCGGCTGGGCTTGGCGGCCGATGAAGAGCGCCGCGGTGGAGTGGTCACCGCGACCACGTCGGAGTCGTCGGTGCCGATGGAGGCGATGCTGCTGGAAGCGATGGACTCGGAGGGCTACGCCCGTGGCGGTGGCGGCGGGATGCCGTCGAGCGGGAGCACCGCCTACCCCTCAGCCGCCCCGGCCGTTTCCCGTTCACGCATGGCCGCAGCCGACGCAGCGTCCGACATGGACGAGCGCGGCGAGTCGGAGCGCTCGCGCGAGGACAACGACGGCGATGGGATCCTGGACGGCGACGACCGGCTCGAGGCGGACGGCCGCTTCTCCGGCATGGCCGCGGTGATCCGCGAGGACTTCCCCGCGACGCTGCACTTCGTCGGCGAGGTCGCGCTCGACAGCAACGGACACGCGACGGCGGAGATCCCGCTCGCAGACGCGATCACCACCTACCGCATCGAGGCTGTCGGCTGGTCGGGCTCGGGCTGGACCAGCTCCGGCCGCACCACCATCCGCGTGGAGCAAGAGGCGGAGATCGACGCGCCGGTGCCCGAGATGGCGATCATCGGCGACGCTATCCGCATGCCCGTGCGGGTGGTGAACCGCAGCGGCGAGACGCTGCGGGTTCGCTTCGAGGTGAGCAGCGAAGGCGAAGTTGGCGTGACCCTCGGCGCGGCTTCTGCGCTCGAAGTGCCCGCGGGCGAGGCGCGCGATGCGATCCTCGAGGTGCAGCCCACCCGCGTGGGGACGGGCTCGCTCATCATCCAATGCCGCCGCGATGGTGGCGATGGCGCAGCCCTCGATGCGGTGCGCCGGCCCATCACCGTGGTGGAAGATGCGCGCTTGGTGCGCGACGTGAACGAGATGTTGGTGGAGAGCCGTGGGGATCTCGAGCTCACGGTGCCTTCCGATTCCAGCAGTCGAGGTCCCGCCGAGATCCGGATCCGAGTTGCCGGCGCGATCTTCGGCGCCCCTTCCGAGTGGGGCGGAGCCGATGCGCCGTGGGCCAGCTGGGCGATCGCGCTCTCGGGCGAGGATCTTCCGCCCGCGCTGGCGGATCAGCTGGTCCCTTGGGCCAGCTACGAGAGCTACGGTGACGTGCGTGCGTTCTACGGCCGCAGCAACCTCCAGATGGCGCTGGTGCTCGGCGCGCTCTTCGACAGCGATAGGCTCACCGACGATCAGGCGTCCACCATCCTGCGGTTCCTGTCGGATCAGCTCGGCGTGGGGACGCCGAGTGAGATCTACACCGCCTACCACGGAGGCTATGCGCCGCCGCTCACGAGCGACGAGGCGTCGTGGGTGCTGCTCGCGCTCGCACCCGCCCTGCGCTCGACGGCCCGCAGCGAGATCCGAGCAGATCTGGTCGCGGTGGGCGAGGTGTTGGCGCGCGCCGCGGGCGACGAGGGAGCCATCCCGGTGGATCAGCCCGAGACGTTCGCGCGTGTCGCCGCGGCGCTCGCGCTCAGTTCTGGTGCGCTCTCGAGCGGCAGCGGCGCCGACGCGCGCGCAGACGAGATGCTGCGGCGCATCGAGCGCTCAGTGATCTCGGTGGGCGAGCTCGCGTGGCTCGAGCCCGACGGCGAGGACGGCTCGGTCGAGCCGCGCATCCATCCCACCGCGCTCTTGGCCCTCGCGTACATCGGCCGGCATCGCAACGCGGATGCCTTGCCGCTGCTGCGCGCCATGGCGGATGTGGCGCGCGGCGCCGATTCGTGGACCACGCAGAGCCGGGCTTTGGCATGTGCAGCCGCGGCGTTGGTCGTGAGTGGACCCATCACCGGGAGCTCGGCGCTCACGATCGATGGCGCGCCCATCGAGTTGTCGAGCGACAGCGCTGGTGGCCTCGTCGCCACGTCCGAGGCGCTCTCGCGTCCGGGCACCCACCGCGTCGTCGCCACCCTCGCCGAGGGAGCGATAGCGCTCCTCGAGGTCAACTCGCGCTACGCCGTGCCTTGGGACGTTCGCCCGCTGAACGAGGCCCGGATGAGCCTGGAGTGGACCGGCGAGGAGGGTGCACGAGAGACTCGATCCGGACTTTCTCTCCGAGTTCGGAACCGAGGCACCCGGGTCGCTGTCAGGCCCGTCGTGGAAATACAGATGCCCGCGGGCACCGAGCTCGATGAAGCCACCCGTGAGGGCTTGGCCTGGATCACAGCGGCGCCTCCGGCGATGGAAGGCAACGTGCTGCGGCTCGAGCTCTTGCCGTTGGCGCCCGGCGCCTCGATCCGAATCCCCATCCGCTCGCGCTGGTCGGTGGGCGGGACCCTGCGCGGGCTGGGCGTCAGCGCCCACGATGACGCCGAGAGTCGTCGAGGCGCTCGCCGGAGCTACGCGGTCCTTGCGTCCCGCTCGGTCACGCTCCCGGACGAAGGGCCGGAGCCGATCGCCGAAGAGGCGATCATCCCCGGTGCGCCCACCCCGGTTCCTCCGCCGATCGTTCCCATGCCCCGTCCGCTCGCCGAGGGTCTTCGATGAGTCACTCCGTTCGTCCGCTCCTCTCTTCTTCCGTTCAGTCGTCCCCCCAGCCTGCGAGCCCGATGTTCTCCTTTCGTTCGATCCTGGTGGTGGGCCTCGGCCTCGCGTTGAGCCTCGCTCCCCTCGATCTGCACGCGCGCGCGCAGACGGCAGGGCACGCGCGGGTGCGTGGTGAGGTGCAAGGCCTCGAGCTCGCCCTCGATGGCGGTCTGAGCGCGCCTCGCGGTGGGGTGCTCCGCTTCAACGCGACGCTCTACGAGGTGCTGGGGCTCTCGAACCTCCGTCTGGCGCGCGGGGCGCGGATCGAGGTGACCCACTCCATCGATCCCACCGCGGCGGCGATCGTGCTGACGGCGGACGGCTCGGGTCGCGTGGATATCGAGCTGCCCATTCCCGACGACGCGCCCGCCAGCTTCGGCTTGGTCTTGCGGGCGATAAGCGGGCCCAGCGGCACTGGCGTCCAGCGTCGCTTCGAGCTCTCGATCTCCACGTACGATCGCCGCTCGCTCCTGGTGCAGATCACCCGCGGCGTCGTGGTACCTCACGGCCGGGTGCCGGTGCTGGGCTACCTCGCCGATCGCCTGACCGGCAGGCCCATCGCGGATGCGCGCATCCGGCTCACCTTGCGCGACGACGCCTCGCGCACCGCGCGTCCTGCGGTGCTCGTCCGCACCGACGCTTCCGGCCTCTTCGAGCACATCTTCCGCTTGCCCGCGGGGGACACGAGCGCGGCACGCGTCGAGGCTTCCCTCCTCGGTGAGGAGGACGTCATCGAGCTCACCACGACGGCGCTCGCGCCCGTGAGTGAACCCGGCACGACCCCGCTGCGGGTGGCGATCGCGACCGCCGAGCGGGTGGTGGGCGCGGGGGCCGCCGTCGCCGTGGATCTGGTCGCGCGCACTGGCGAGGGGCGCCCCGTGAGCGGCGCGACCTGTGTGATCGATGGCCTTCCTCACGACGACGCGGGCCGTGAGCAGCGCACCGATGAGCGGGGCCGGGCTCGCTTCAGCTGGCGCGCGCCCGACTATCCCGCGGGCTGGAACGACGCGACGGTCTCGGTCACGTGTACCCGAGAGGCGATCGGCAGCGGACGCGGAGAGCTTTCGCTCCGAGTGAGCCGGGTGGCGCGGGCCACCTCGTTCTCGGTCGAGGGCGGGGCGCTCATTCCGTCGCTGGGTGGGCGTATCTGGGCGCGGGTGGTGGACATCGATGGAACCCCCGCGGACGCTGGCGTCGCGGTCGAGCTCACCGGGCCGCGCCTCGGCACGCTGCAAGCGGTCACCGACGCGAGCGGCGTCGCGACGTTCGACGTGAGCCTCCACGCGCTGCCCGCGCCCTCGTCCCGTCGAGCCCCAGCGCGCCGTCGAGGGCGCGGCGACGGAGGGGACGTGCTCGACGACGAGGACGTCGACGCTTTCGAAGACGTCGACGCTTTCGAAGAAGAAGAGGCCACCATCGACAACTGCGGTGGCGAAGCCGCGACTGAGCTCTCGATCCAGGCGGCAGGAGCGAACGTGCTGAGTGCGTGCGTCCCTCTGGACCCCGACGGTACCGTCCGGGTGCGTGCGGCGAGCGCCGTGATCGGGCCCGGGGGCAGCGTAGAGATCGAGCTGACCCGCACCAGCAACGCGCATCTGCCCGTGGCGGTCAGCCTGATAGTGCTCGACGGCCCGAACGGACCCATCGCGATAGCGCAGCGCGTGGTCGCGGCGGGCGAGAGCCATCTTAGCGTGGCGCTACCCGGCGACGTCGGCGGTCAACCGATCCTCATCCGCGCGCGACCGTTGCGGGGCACCGAGGGGCGTGAGGTGCGGGGCGGCTCTGCGATGGTGTGGGCGGCTCCGAACTCCTGGTCGCTCGACACGGATCTCACCGACGGGCGCTTGCGTTTGCCATCGCGTCCGTCGACCCGCGCGTACTCGATAGGCTTGCCCCTCGACGAGGCCGAGGTCCTCCTCTCCCGCGTGGAGACGAGCGGGGTGTTCGCCGAGTTCGGTCACGATCTATCGAGCGCGAGTCCTGCGCTCTTCGCGGGCGCGCTCGCCGCCCGCACCCCGCGTGACGTCGGAGCGCCCTTCGTGCTGCGCGGGAGCGCGCTGACCCCGGTGCCCGCGCCGAGCGAGCCCGCGGCGGTCGGTCTCTTGCGCGATCCGTGGCGCTCCCAGGCCCGATTCGTGACCGGACGCTTGGCGCTGGTCTTCTCCGCGATCGAGCAGCAAGTCGCCGCCGCGGTGCCCGAGCGCATCGAGGACGTCGCCGTCGAGGCGAACGGCCGCTTCACGTTCAACGCGCAGATCCTCGCGTCGATCGCCGAGTCGGGCATGCTCGGCGCGGAGGGCGCGACGGGCCTCGGTGGCGAAGACCTCACCGTCGAAGCGCTCCGCAGCTTCGATGGTGCGTTCACCTACGACAACGTCGCGCGCCGCATCACCCGCGAGCGCTTGTTCCGGATCATGGTCGCGCTGCGGGCGTTCGTTCAGCAGAACGGCTTTGATCTCCCGTGGGCTCGCCTCGGCGATCCTTCGACGTGGCTCCAGCACCTGCCCGAGGTCTACAGCGAGGCGATGCCCGAAGGATCGATCCAGCCGCGGGATCTGGTCGATGGCTGGGGGCGTCCGTTCGTCCTCCGCGCGATCGCGCGCGCGCGCTTCACGGGCTGGCGTCCCCTCGATGGCTGGGAGGTCGCATCGCCCGGTCCCGACGGACGCATGAGCAACGGCGATGACGTTTTCGATCCCACCGCGCGGGTGCTCCCGAGCGCGAGCCCGTATGCGCAGGCGGTCGGTGAAGACGCGCTCGTGGCCCGCCTCCGCGGTGTCGAGCTCGGTCGCGCGACCGTCGAGCTGCTCGCGAGCTATGGCGCCACCGACGGATACGTCGACGGAGTGCCGGACAGTGCCGAAGAGGCCGGAGCGTCGCTCGCGCTCTCCGCGTGGAGCAGTGTGCCGGGCCTCTTGCCGGAGGTGGTCGATCCGCTCGGCCTTCGTCGCCCCGATCGCCAAGCCGACTTCGTGCTCGGTGCAGTGCACGATCTCGATGGCGCGCTCCTGCCCCTGCCGTTCGACGAGGAGCCGCGAACCTGGGGCGTCGTGACGCTCGGCATCGGCGCGGACGGGACGTTCGCCGCCGATCTCGTCTTCACGCCGGCGGGCTCTCCGCTGATCGTCGAGGAGCGGCTGCCGTCGCGGGTGCGTCTCGATGAGCCGCTGCGCTTCGAACTCATGGTCACCAACGTGAGCAACGAAGATCGCACCTTCAGCGTCGCGAGCGAGGTCGAGGGGCCGCTGCGCGTGCGCACCGAGGAGAGCCTCACCGTGCGAGCGGGCACCAGCGCTCCACTCGAGGTGACCCTCGACGGCAGCGGCAGTGGTCGCGCGCAGCTTCGCCTCCGCTTCTCGAGCGCAGGCGCGGTGCTTCGGACCGTGGTCGCGAGCTTCTCCGTCGACTCGGGGCGTCACCCGATCCGCACCCGCAACGCTGGCTTGGTGGGCGGCGGTCGAAGCTACGGCGAGTCGTTCGGGATCCCCAGCAGCGCGACCGATGTCGCCGCGCGCTTGGTGCTCCTCTCCCCGACCGGGCTTGCGTATGACCCGGACTTGGCGGAGGTGCGGACGAGTGATCCGGGTCTCTTGGCTTGGTCGCTCGCGCTCGCGGGCCGCCCCATCGACGATGATCTGCGCGCGCTGTTGCTCCGCGCGCAACAGGGAGACGGATCGTTTTCTGGCACGGAGCCCGCCCTCTCGACGGCGTGCGCGCTGGTCGCGCTCGCCAGCGCCGACGAGGCGGACACCGACGCGGCCGCGGCGCGCGATCGAGCACGCAACGGGATCCTCCGTGGCACGCCGGCCTTCGTCGATGCGGATGGCGTGGTCGCGGGCTACCGCGGCGCGGCGGCGGTGTTGGCCGCGCTCGCGCCTGGCGGAGTGTACGACCCGGCGAGCGGCCGTGAGGCGGCCAGCGATCCGGTGGCCGCCTTCGCGGGGCGCCTGCGCACCAGCCTGCGTCGCGCATTGCGCACCCATCCGGCGGAGCCGACCGTGATGGCGCGAACTGCTGCTGCGCTCCTGCTCGCGGACCCCAGCGACGCGCGCGGTCGCGCGATGTACGAGCGCGCGGCCGCCGCGGTCGCAGAGGCGCCCGGAGGCCGGTTGGTCGTTCCGAGCGCGGCGCGGAACGGCACCATCGAGCAGCTCACCGCGTCGCTAGCGCTCGCGGTCGCGGCGCACCAGATGGGCGACGACGTGCTGGCCCGCAGCTTGGTGGGGGCCGTGGTCTATCGCGACAACCTCCTGCTCGCGCGGGGCGGTGAGGCACTCTTCTGGTGGCTCTCGCTCGGGGCATACGGCGTGCTCGGCACCACCGAGCCCGAGGGCGTCCGCGTCAGCGTGGGCGGTAGCAGCTCGAGCCCGGAGTTCGTCGGCGGCGTCGCGATCGTGCCGCTCGCTGGCGCCCGCGCGGGTAGCTCCGCGTCGGCCAGCGTGGATGCGGGCGACGCGTTCGTGATCGCACGTCTCGAGGCGGTCTACGGGCTGCCTTTCGAGAGCCGGAGCGACGGACCCTTCACGATGGTGCTGAACGGCGATCCGGGAGGCCTCCGCCGCGTCGCTGCGCTCGAGCTCGCGATCACCGCTACCGAAGAGGTGGGCCGGCCGGTGCTCTACGTGCAGCTGCCCGGCGGAGTGGACGCGGATCCCGCGCTCCTCGCAGCCGTCGGCAGCTCGCCGT
>Ga0105047_10000171_pt1 | contig 96663 bp, 88 predicted proteins | sample MAT04_FD_78384 | JGI IMG/M metagenome (GOLD analysis project Ga0105047, IMG submission 78384) | Freshwater microbial communities from Lake Fryxell liftoff mats and glacier meltwater in Antarctica - MAT-04 (megahit assembly) | ecosystem: Environmental > Aquatic > Freshwater > Ice > Liftoff... | reverse complement strand
TCCTCATTCCTCATTCCTCATTTACTTCCCATCCAGCCACATATATCTTTCAAGTGAAACAGAGATCGGCGTGAATACAAAACCTTTCACATACGGCTGCACCAGTTGATAGGAAAGCGAGTGTGTTGTAAATAACACGGGGGCATCATCCACGATCATTTGCTCGGCTTGTTGATACATGGCAATGCGTTTGGTCACATCACGCTCTACGCGAGCTTGTTCAAGCAGCGCATCCAACGCAGGGTTGGAGTAACCGCCATTGTTTTGGCTTGAACCGCTGTGAAAAAGAACATCGGCAAAATTTTCAGGGTCAGGATAATCAGCACACCAGCCGCCGCTAAAAATCTGTCCGTGATTGCCTGAATAAATCTGGTCATAATAAAAATTACTTTCTATATTCTCGATCTTAAGCGTCACCCCAAGATTCTGTTCCCACATCTCCGCCATCGCGGCCACATCAGCACTAACGTAACTGCCAATGCCGCCGTTTGTATAAACGATGGGAGGCAGTCCCTGCGGGCCGCCATATTTGGATTGCTTGAGCAATTCACGCGCCTGTTCAGGGTCATAAGGCAGGCCTTTAAGTTCATAACTAAAACCCGGCAACCCGGGCGGGTATGGGCCAATGGCCGGCAAAGACTGTCCGCGTAGGACGACATCGATATAACGCTGTCGATCAAACGCCATCGAAAACGCCTTGCGGACATTGACATCGTCAAATGGCGGCTTTGTATTATCAAAAACAACATAGCCCGTGCAAAGGTCAACACCCGAAACGAGTTGGCTGTGTAACGGCTCGGCAGGGTCAAGCATACGATCTACATCATACAGGCTGACACCCGCCACATCCACATCGCCTGTTTCAAACAAGCGCAGGTCACTACCGGCGTAGAGTTTAATCACCACATAGGGAATGGATGGCGGCCCAAGATAGAACTCCTGATTGGCTTCATAAATAATATATTCTTTAGAGCGCCACTCCGTCAGCCGGTATGGACCTGTGCCATTGGGCGTGCGTACCCATTCTTCGCCAGTTTCCACATTTTCCTTATCCACGACAAAAGCTGTCGGGAAGGTAAGTTTCAAAAGGAAGTAAGGCTTGGGCGCATCAATCGTGATTTGCAGAGTGAGGTCGTCAATTGCCTGTAAGCCGCTGATGTGATCTGCCTGACCCGCAACCATTTCACGCACGCCAACAATATCGCCGAGATAAGTAAGCACCGTATCAGACGCAAGCTGGGGGCTGGCTGCCCGTTCCCAGGAATAAACCACATCTGCGGCAGTGACAGCCCGCTGATTATGGAATTTAGCATTCTCGCGTAAATGGAAAATGTAGACCATACCATCGTCGCTGACTTCCCAAGATTCGGCAATATCAGGCGTGAGATTCAGATGCGGGTCGAAGGAGACCAATCCGCTGAAGACCAGTTTGTTGCCTGAGCCGTATGTGGTGGCTGGGTCATAAGTACGCAGGTTGGTGGATTCTCCACCGCTGTAGACAATTGCCTGATCGAGGGGAACGTCAATTTGTAAGGCAGATGCTTTTTTGGCGCTGGTGGAAAGCACAAGAGAAAGTAACAGAGTAAGGATAAAAAGAGAACTCACGAAATGCTTTTTATTTTTGAAGAAGATACTCATTTTTTGCCTGCCTTTTGATTATTCGAGCGGACAATTAATCCCAAAGCCAATATGCCCAAGATGAGCAGGATCATCCCACAGAAGCAAATCAATGCGATGGTTAATGCTATTGGCGGACCCTTTGGCGTATTCTCTGAATCAACAAATGATGATGTGGGAACTGCAAATGGAATAGGAGTCATTGCCAAGGGCGCACCCGAAACGGGCACATAGGTGGGAACATAGGTTGGGGTGGGTTGTGCTGTCGCTTGTGCAGAAACAGCTCGAGGCGCGGCCCCGACCGATTCTCTCCAGGCGTCTTCCAATCCATCAGTGTCGAATTTATAAACTTCGAGCAGCGCATCGTCAATCGGTTTTGCATCGCGCAGAGCGCTGAGTAATTCTGTTAGTTTTTCCTGCCCGTATTGTTCAATTAGAAAACTGACAATGCTTTGTGATTGGCTGTAGGAAAGATTGGCTTTGTCGGGCAGTTCAGAAAAACCGCCGTTCAATGAGCGGACAGTAATCAAGGTGTCATTACGAATGGCATCATCCAACTGCGCTTGCATGTTGGTATCCAGTTTGCCTTCGCTGAACATGGCGAGACCTTCATTCAACCAGGTGGGGACAGTGCCGATGCAGGAGAATGTGAAATGCCCGATCAGAATATGGGTCAATTCATGGATGACGGTATTTTGATCCCATGTGGAATCTGAAGCCGATATGCCCATGATGAAAATATTATGTTCCGGGAAAGCCATGCCGCCCGTCCAGGAAGGTTCATAGAGAATGGCGTCTTTCATATCGTCATAGTTTGGATAGACATAAAGATCAACAGGCGCATCGGTAACAAGACCCGCCTGTTCCTTGTTGCGGCGCAGACCTTCAAGACCGGCATCCAGCATGGTTTGAGCAAAGGCCTTATCGTTTCCGTACCAATGCAGGCGCAAGTCACCGCTTGAGATGGTTTGCCAATCATGAACATCATCGAGCCATGTGGCGGTTTGTATTTCACTTGAAAATTGCGCGCCTGTTTCATCTGTATAAAGCCAGCGCCACCAGATGCTTGTACCCGGCGGAAGCGAGCCGCTCTGGCGCATATCCCACGTCCACTCGACTTGTGTGGTTTTTGCGGAAGCGAATTCAGGGAAGGCTTTGGCAACCACGTCACCGCAGGTCAGTTGTTCATTGCCATATTCCAAAGTTACAGAAGTGATATTTGAATTGGCCGTTAGCGTGGATGAGAATGTGGCTGTGTTTGGAAATTCAAACGCCACTTGATCATTCGTCACATCTGCGCGCGGCGCGGCAAATGCCGGCTGCGCGGGCAAAATGACGAGTACAAATAATAAAAAGAGTTTAATGGTTCCTGCTCGCATACAAGATCCTCCTTGGGAATTTCTGCCTACTATATCACCAAACGAAATTATCATATATAAATGGGACAAAATCGGGAGGTTTTAGTGACATATATCCACCCTGAAAACTAAGCGTTATTTAATCTCTGCATGTAAAATGAATATAGATTGTTATATTTTACACATCTTAGGTTTTTGAGGCGCTTCGTCTCAAAAATACATTTGGAGGAACCATGCAACGTACTAAATTCTTTCTTGGCGGCGTGCTCATTCTGGCGTCAGTAGTCTATCTCATTTTTTCATCCACCAAGGCCAGCGCTGAATATTTCATGACCGTTGATGAAGTAAAAGCTGAAGGCACTGCGATCGTTGGTAAAAGCTTGCGCCTCTCCGGCGCAGTACTTGGCGATACGATCCAATATGACCCTGAGACATTGACCCTTACTTTTGATGTGGCACATGTCTCCGGTGATAATTCCGAGATCGAAGCCCAGGGCGGTCTGGCGCTTGTGCTTTATCAAGCGGTAAATGACCCATCCCGCCAGCGAGTGACTGTCACTTATGTTGGTCCCAAGCCAGATCTTCTGCGCGGTGAAGCACAAGCCATTATGACAGGCAAGCTTGGTGAAGACGGCATCTTCTACGCCGATGAACTTTTGCTCAAATGCCCCACCAAATACGAGCAAGCCGTACCTGAACAGTCAGCATCGAAGTAGTTAGTTGGACAGTTAAATAGTTAGGTAGTTAGGAACAACTTAATACGCTACCCAAAAACTATAAAACTAAAAACTACCAAACAAAAAAACTAAATAAGGAATTCCTATGTTCGCAGAATTTGGATATGGCATTTTAGTGGTAACTTTTATCGTCGCCTTTTACAGCATCCTTGCGGCGGTCTACGGGGCGAAAAACAAATCTGCATCCCTGGTGGAAAGTGCGCGGCGCGCCATGCTGCTCACATTTCCGCTGATCTCCATCGCGGCTTTGTCATTGATCTATCTGTTGGTTAACAATCACTATGAAGTTGCCTTCGTTTACGGAGTAACCAGCCGTAGTATGCCCACCTACTTAAAGATCACCGCCTGGTGGGGCGGACAAGCAGGCTCACTTGTATTCTGGTCATTCCTGCTTTCGGGTTTCGCTTCAGCGGTCACTCTGCGCAAATGGGACCGCGATATCGAATTCCTGCCGTGGGTGATCGTGGTCTGTTCCATCACCTTAATGTTCTTCCTCGGTTTGGTGGTCTTTTACGAAAACCCATTCACACGCTACTGGCTGGTCGGCGGAAATGTTGAGCCGCACATGTTCGCACCTTCAAATGCGACTCTCTTCACCGCTGCTGACGGGCAGGGATTGAATCCGCTCTTGCGCCACCCGGGCATGGTCATTCATCCGCCCATGCTTTATCTTGGCTTCGTCTCTTACGTGATTCCCTACGCCTTCGCCATGGCAGCACTCATTACCGGCCGCACCGATGACCGCTGGATCCGCCTCACCCGCCGTTGGTCTTTGTGGGCCTGGCTCTTCCTCTCCTTCGGTCTCGTCCTCGGCGGACGTTGGGCCTATGACGTATTAGGTTGGGGCGGTTATTGGGGCTGGGACCCGGTTGAGATTGCGGCTTTTATGCCGTGGTTAACAGGCACAGCATTCCTACATTCTGTCATGATTCAGGAAAAACGCGGCCTGCTCAAACATTGGAACATGATCCTCGTCATCCTGACTTACTCCCTTGTCATCTTCGGCACGTTCCTCACACGCTCTGGCGTTCTTTCATCAGTCCACGCATTTGCCAATAGTCCAATCGGGCCGTTATTCATGGGATTTGTGAGTCTTTCATTGATTGTTTCCATCTCGCTGGTCATTTGGCGCTGGCCTGACCTGCAAAGTGAAACTGAGATGAAATCCATGCTTTCCCGTGAAGCATTGTTCCTTTTGAACAACCTGTTATTTATGAGCATTCTTGTCATATGTTTCTGGGGCGTGATCTTCCCGCTCATTTCAGAATTATTCACCGGCCAAAAAGTGACTGTCGGCCCGCCATTCTATGAACGCGCCACCGCTCCCCTATTCTCGGCGCTGCTCTTCCTTATGGCGGTTGCTCCGCTCTCTGCCTGGGGACATTCCACCTTCCAGACTCTCGGCCGCGCCATGTGGAAATCTGCAATCGCCGCCGCACTCGTGACCGTGGCCCTGTTTTTCAGCTACACACAAAATATCGGCGCCTTGATCGGATTCTTCCTAATCGCGCTAATCTTGTTCATCACCTTTCAGGAATTCTGGCGCGGCGCGCGTGCCCGTCAAAAAGTACAGGGTGAAAATTTCTTTATCGCTCTCTCACGCCTCATGGGACGTAACCGCCGGCGCTACGGTGGATACATCATCCACATTAGCATGGCGTTGATGGCAATTGGAATCCTCGGCATCGAGATATTCCAAAGTTCCACACAAGGTATGCTTGCTCAAGGCGAAGAGTTGGAAATCGCAGGCTACACTGTGAAGTATCGCGAACTGGCTTCATGGGATGATGCAGGCAAAGGCGTCAACTTTACCCGTGCCACACTCGATGTCTATGAAAACGGTGTCTTCCTAGGGGAACTCAACCCGCGCATTGACTATTACTTCGACTCACAGCAAAACATGACCATCCCCGGCAACCGCTCTACGCTCAGAGATGACCTGTATGTGCTGCTTGTAGACTGGCAGCCTGTATCCAATATGGGCGCAACATTCAAAATTTACGTCAACCCATTGGTCAACTGGCTATGGATTGGCAGCCTGCTCTTCCTTGCTGGTATCGTTTTTGCAGCCTGGCCAGATCACGACCCAGCGGAAGAACCAATCCGTGCGGCTCGGCAAGTGGGACAATCCAGCGCAGCAGATTAAATAAAAGGTCAAAAGTCGAAAGTCGAAGGTTCGTGACTTTCGACTTTTGACCTGCGACTCTTTGGAGCTACCATGAAAAAGTTTTTACTGACCCTTGCTTTTATATTTTTACTAAGTTTATTTACAGGTGTTGCCTTTGCTCAGGAAAGCACGCCCTCTGATGATGAAGTGAACGCTGTGGCAAGCCAACTTTATTGCCCGGTCTGCGAAAGTACTCCGCTGGATGTATGCCCAACCGAAGCCTGCCGCCAATGGCGCGACTTGATCCGCCAGCAATTGGCTGATGGCATGACAGAAGATCAGATCAAAAAATATTTCGTCGATAACTATGGCGCGCGTGTTTTAGCTGAACCTCCGAAACAGGGTTCGTACTGGCTCTTTTACCTCCTGCCGCCTGTCATTATTCTCGCAGGTGCGTTCATCCTCTTGCGCTCGATGAAAGCGTGGACAAAGCCTATTGTGGCCCAACCAGCTCACAGCGCGGCGCGCAGCGAGACGTCCACTACAGATGAGTATGTCTCACAGTTTGAAGAAGAATCAAAGAAAAGAAAATAAATAAAATCCTCTACCTTATATATTTTATTGTTCACCTGAGTGACTGCCATCCGCTGTCTGCGGTCAATCAATTGATAAAAGCACTGTTATTTTCTGGAAGTCTACGGTAGAGAAAAAAAATTCAACCTGACAGGTTTTTTTATACGGAGAATGTGATGAGTGAAACAACCAACCCCAAACGCGGCGTACCCATTTGGGTGCAGATTGCCATTTGGGTATTTATTGCCGCCCTGCTTGCCCTGGTAGGGATAACGCTTAACAAACGCCAGCAAGGAACTGTACAGCCCGGCGACAGCATCCCTGATTTCACATTGCCCTTGTTTAGCGGCTACGAATATAACGGTCAGAGCGAAGTAAAGCTCTCGGCTTTCGAAGGCAAACTGGTGGTACTTAATTTCTGGGCCTCCTGGTGCAAACCCTGTGAACAGGAAGCCGCTGAATTGGAAGAGGCCTGGCAATTCTACGAACCCGGCGGCGAGGTGGTGTTCCTCGGCGTAGACTATGTGGATACAGAACCGGAAGCACGCGCCTACTTGAAGAAATTCGGCATCACGTTTTACAACGGCCCCGATATGGGCACAAAAATCTCGCAGATATTTCGTGTACGCGGTGTACCTGAAACCTACTTCATTGATCAAAGCGGCATACTGTATTATGTAAAAGTCGGACCGTTTGTTTCTGTGGATGAGATCAAATCCATTATTAACCAAAAACTCCCTTAAGGCGGAAACATGGAACTAGGCTCAATCTTTCTTATATTGGCAGTCATCGTCATCATAGGCGTTTATTTATACGCGCCATTCACAACCCGTGCGCGTCGTGGCCGCTCAAGTGAATCACATCAAATTTCCGCGTTGAAAGCAGAACGCGACCGCGCGATCAACTCTTTGCAGGAACTTGATTTTGATTTCAATCTTGGAAAAATCCCTGCGGGAGAATATCCCGAACAGCGCGCGTCTCTTTTACAAAAAGGCGCGGATATTTTACGCAAACTCGACGAACTTGCTCCTGTATCTTCTTCAGCGCTCAATGCAGAAGCGCGTATTGAAAAAGCCACAGCCGCAGGCCGCGCAGATTCAGCGTTAACCTCCAATGCAGATATTGATAGTGATGATGATATTGAATCAATGATCTCAGCCCGCCGCAAACAACATAAGAACAAATCTGCCGGCTTTTGCCCAAAATGCGGCAAGCCCGTCCTGGTGACAGATAAATTCTGCCCAGCCTGTGGAAAATCTTTGCAATAACATTTAAACGTTTAAACGTGCAAAACGTTTGAACGTTGATCGAGGAATTTATGAAATTACGTCACACTTTACTGATCGCCATCATCGCCGTTCTTCTCACCGCTTGTAACTTCACCCTCGCAGAAGATGTCACCCCTCCGCCTGGATACGTAGCTCCTACCCCCATGCCCACGCTGGGCCCGTTGTATCCTGCCAGTGCGCCAGACCCTGCCAACGGCGCAATTATTTTTGCTGAAAAATGCGCGCCCTGTCACGGCGCCACAGGGTTGGGTGATGGTGAACAAGGCAAACAATTGCCCGTGGCGGTTATCCCCATTGGCTTGCCCGAAATCGCGCGCAAAGCGCTGCCCTCTGCCTGGTACACACAAGTGACACAAGGCAACCTGGATCGTTTTATGCCGCCCTTTGCAAGCTTAAACGATCAACAGCGCTGGGATGTAGTTTCCTACGCGCTCACTCTGCACACTACGCCCGAACAAATTGAAATGGGCAAATCACTTTTTGAAACAACCTGCGCCGATTGTGCTAATGCGTTCAGCGATCTAAAAACAATGGCCGCGCTTTCTGAAAACGATTTGATTCAGATCATCAAGGAAGGCAAAGACAGTTTCCCTGCATTCGGAAAAGATTTTTCAGATGACGAAGCCCTGGCCGTCGCAATGTATGTGCGGACGTTGAGCTTCGCCACGCTTCTTCCCACACCGACAGCTGTTCCAGCCAGCGAGACTCCCGTCAGCGCTGAGGCAGGGACTCCATCCGCTGAGACAACGCCTGTGGATGGCACACAAGTTGCAGCTACGTCTGAAGCGGTTGTCGTCGCTGGAATGGGCACTGTGCGCGGCTTGCTTGAAAATAAAACAGGCGCAGACCTTCCGTCTGATCTCAAAGTCAAAATGACCGCCTTTGAACATGGCGCCGATGCAACCGCAGGCCCGCAAGAAGTTGCATCCTACGAAACAACCATCAACGCCGATGGAACCTATCTTTTTGAAAATGTTGAAATTCCCGAAGCCCGAATCTACATCACCGCAGTCGAAGTGAATGGGCTTTCGTATCAATCAGAATTTGCGATCGTGGAAGCAGGCGCGACAGAATTAACGGTGGCGCCCATCGTTATCTTTGCCACCACAGATGATGTCACAGGTTTAACAGTCACCTCGCTGCAAATGTTCTTTGATTTTGCAGGTGAAGATTCGGCACAAATATTCTCGGTATATTCCATCACCAACACCAGCGATAAAACGGTGGTTGTAAACATGGGCGCCGATAAAAAAGTTCCTTTCATTACCTTCCCCGAAGGCGCAGAAGGACAGGGCTACGAAGCTGCTCAAGACAGCGCAATATTCGTACCCACGGCGGATGGTTTTGCCATGCCGCCCAGCGAAACGCCATACGGCCTGATTGCGTTTGCCTCCATTCCAAAAACAGATGAGATCGCCATTTCGCAATCCACACTTCTGCCGATTGGTGAATTAATGATATTCCTGCCCGAAGGGATGGACGCCAAAGGAACAAACCTCACAGATGGCGGTGTGCAACCCATACAAAACGCAAACTTCCATGTGTATACAGGCGGCGCGATAGCCAAAGGTGACATGGTCGAATTCACACTTTCAGGTGAGTTAAAAGATTCAACCGCGGTTAATCCTGATGTCACACAGAACAAAACATTGCTGATCGGCATCGGCGCTTTGGGGTTGGCGCTCATCCTCGCAGGCGCATGGATGTTCATGCGCGACCGCCGTAATGGCAAAGGTCAGCAAGAAGAAGGGGACGAAGAAAGTAACGATGAGTTTGAAGACTCTGAATCCATCATGGATGCCATCATTGCGCTCGATGATCTGCACCGCGCAGGCAAACTCTCTGATGAAGCCTATCAACAACGACGGGCTGAATTAAAGAATGCATTAAAGAGAAAAGGATAAGTAGTAATGGGTACATTAACAATTACTACGATATGAACCTCCAATGATTGAAGTAAAAAAACTTGTCAAACGATTTGGACTCAAGACCATCCTGCGCGGACTGGATTTTTCTGTTGCGCCGGGCGAGTTCGTGGCCTTACTCGGCCCGAACGGCGCGGGCAAAACAACTTTTCTACGCATCCTGGCCACACTCTCACGCCCGTCCTTGGGCGCTGTGAGTGTGGCCGGGCATAGCCTTCCAGCGCAATCGGCTCAAGTCCGCGCCAAATTGGGAGTGGTCTCTCACCTGCCTTTGTTATACCCAGACCTGACCGCCGAAGAGAATCTCCTTTTTTACGGACGCATGTATGGCATTGCAGATTTGGAAGCACGCATCAGCGAAGTGTTGGAAATGGTTGACCTGAAAAATCGTCGCAAGGATCTCGTGCGCACCTTTTCACGCGGAATGCAGCAACGCCTGGCGATTGGCCGCGCCGTAATCCATGATCCCGAAGTGATGTTATTCGACGAGCCCTATACAGGGTTGGATCAGGATGCCTCTGAAATGTTGGATGAGGTTCTTCGTTCGGTCGCCGCGAAAGGCCGCACGGTTGTCATGACCTCGCATGATCTCGCGCGCGCCGAAAACCTCGCCACCCGTTTTGACATTCTCTCACGCGGCGTGATCGCGGCTTCTGTCTCGAAAAAAGAATTGGCAAAAACCAACCTGCTCACATTTTACAAACAAACGCTTGAAGCATAGCCATGAAGAAAACCTCCCCTTCCCTCCTCAAAGCAACTCTCGCCATTGTGCAAAAAGACCTGGCCGCCGAGTTCCGCTCTTTTGAACTCATTTCAGCCATGCTGGTCTTCTCGTTATTGGTCATCATCATTTTCAACTTCGCGTTGGAATTGGATATCAAAACACGTCAATCGGTCACTGCCGGAGTCTTATGGACGACTTTTGCCTTCGCAGGTACGCTCGGCCTTAATCGCTCCATGGCTGTTGAAAAAGATCGCGGTTGTATGGATGGTCTCCTGCTGGCCCCGGTGGATCGCTCTGCCATTTATTTTGGGAAAGCAATCAGCAACCTGGCCTTCATGCTCATCGTCGAAGCCGTCATCCTGCCTGTTTACAGCATGTTATACAACGTGAATTTATTTCGGCTGGACCTGCTCGGTGTGATTCTGCTCGGCTCGATTGGCTATAGTGCGGTCGGCACACTACTCTCAACCATGTCGGCCCAGACGCGCACCCGCGAAATACTACTCCCCATTCTTTTATTCCCAGTTGCGATCCCTGTTCTACTGGCGGCTGTCAAAGCCAGTAATGGCTTGCTGGCTGGCGCAGAGTTTTCAGAGATTCTCACGCCGCTGAATATTCTGATTGTGTATGATGTGATCTTCATTGCTGTGGCGTTCATGGTCTTTGATTTTGTCGTGGAAGAATAAAAATACTGCAAAATCTACATCACCAAAAGGTCGCCACTCAGCATTTTTTATAGCAATTCAAGTTTAATGAAGAACCAAATCTTATAAAGGAGTTCGTCCAATGCAACCCAAGCCCATCGCCCTCAAAATTCTGGATGTCGTTTCAATCATTTCCATCGCTGCCGCCACCTATCTTGCGCTTTTCTTTGCCCCCACCGAAGCCGTTATGGGACAAGTGCAACGCGTTTTCTATTTCCATATTGGAACAGCCTGGGTCGCCATGCTGGGATTCATCCTTGCGGCAGTCGCGGGCATCGCCTACCTTGTCACTAAAAACATGCTCTGGGATCGCTTCGAAGTTGCCGCTGTAGAAGTGAGCGCCATGTTCTTCTTCATCACCATCGCGCTGGGTTCCATCTGGGCTCGCCCCGCCTGGAACACCTGGTGGACGTGGGATCCCCGCCTGACCACCGCCGCGGTCACAGAACTGATCTATATCGCCTACTTCATGCTGCGCCAGGGAATTGAAGACCCCGAAAAACGCGCGCGCTTCGGTGCGGTCTACTCCTTACTGGGCGGCTTAAGCGCCCCGATCACATTCATGGTCATTCGTCTCTTCCGCACGATTCACCCTGTAGTGATTGGCAGTCAAAGCGCAGCGGCACAAGGCGGCTTCAGCATGACCACCAATATGCGCACCACTTTCTTCTTCGCCCTCTTTGCCTTCACGGTACTCTTCATTGATTTGATATGGCACCGCATCCGTCTCGGCGGCCTGGAAGAAAAAGTTGAACAGCTAAAACTCGAAGCTTCAATCTAAACCAATCAAAAAATGGAGAATACAATGTTCCTCGAAACCATCCCCGATACCTCTGGCTATATGATCGCAGGCTTTGGCGTATGCTTCGCCGTAATGGGCATTTACATACTCAGCATGTATTTACGCGGCGCCAACCTAAAACGCGACGCAGAAATGCTCGAATCCTTACAGGTCGAAAACAAAAAAACGAAGTCCAAGACCGATACCGCAAAAAAGAAATAGACAAAACAAGAGAGAGTCCGCTATAATGGATGCGGACTCTCTTTAATACTATGTCGCGCCGCTGGCTGCTCGGACTCCTTTCCATATTTATCGCCATCTCTGGCACAGCGTTCACACGTAACTTTCAGCCTGCTTCTGATACCAATCCCCCACCTGGCCCGGACCGTATCACGGTTATCACTGTAGAATACACAGCCTACGAATGGTATCTGGCCACCTGGAAGGGACAACACGTAGTCTGTTCAGTCATTATCGACCACGAAGATGTACCACTGCCGGGGGAAATATACAGAGATTGTGGTGAAACAATCTACAAAAAATGGATCACACAAAAACCCTGTGTTCTTCAAAATCAAAATGCCTGTGACGGCTACTATACAGTTTTTGTAGACAGCCAACCCAAGAAAAAAGAAATACCCGCACAGCTCGCACCTGCCAGCGCATGGATATCCCTTGAAGGCTGCGAGCCTGTATTCAGCACATCGACCAATATATGTGAAGCCACGCCCGCAATCGTCATCAGCGGGCTTGAGCCGTTGCCTAACGAATCGATCACTCGTATCGAAGGCACATACGATGGCAGAGCCTTTAACTGTGACAAAACCGACGTATGTAAAATTGACATTAATCAAACCAAAGAAGAAGGCGTTACCGTGGAATTCTGGTCGTATTCCAGTTACGGTGATAGCAGCATCATCTATAGCGCGCAAGTTCGCGTACAAAAAGTTGACGAGGGCGACCCCGATCAATTGTATTGGTATGTAGATGTACTCTCTTCACAATGGCAGGGGCAAAGCGTCGCAACCTGCGCTGATTCCTGGAATGTATTCCCACCTGTGGGCGGCCCTCCGGAATGGCTAACCACACCCACCCTCAGCGAAGAACTAAGCAGCGACATTCCCTATACCTATCTGGCCGCCAACTTAATTTTACAAGGTGAAGTGGATGCCAGCGCCTGCACCGATGGCGGTCTGGTCTCGGGCGGCAGCGTCAACCAATGCGGGCTGGAGGCAGCACGCCCGGCCGTTAAGGAATGGCAAAATCAATTTGACGCGTTGATCTTAACGACAGCACAGGAAACTGGCGTGCCCGCGCGTTTGTTGAAAAATCTATTCGCGCGAGAAAGTCAATTTTGGCCGGGCATTTATCAGGCCAGAGGAGACGTGGGCTTAGGTCAACTGACAGACAACGGCGCAGACACCACCCTCTTCTGGAACGCATCCTTCTATGAACAATTTTGTCCACTGGTGTTGGAAGAAGGCGTGTGCGGCGATGGATACATGCACCTTGATGAAGAACAACAAATCTTATTACGTCACGCGCTTGTTGGAAGTGTAAATGCAACCTGTGAAGATTGTCCGCTTGGGTTGGATCTCACGCAGGCTGATTTTTCAGTCGGCGTCTTTGCTCACACCATGATCGCCAATTGCGAACAGGCAGGGCAGGTCGTCGAAAATTATGCGAGAAAAAGTCCGGGTGCGGCAGCCTCATTTGAAGACTTATGGAAATTCACCCTCGTCAACTACAACGCGGGCGGAGGCTGTCTTGCGCAGGCATTGACTCCTGCCATTGCACAAGACCTCGAACTCACCTGGGATAATGTCTCGCCTTTTCTTACAGGTGCCTGTTCTGGCGCAGTGGATTACGTAAACGATATAAGTAAATAAGCCATTTTTTTGGACGATCCACTTTCCTACAGGGATTTACTTTCCTGTGGGAATTTTTTTATTAACTCACCTTACGCAGTAGGGCAATCGTATTAGAAAACATAATTTTTCCAAGGTCAGGAAAAGCTTAACGTAAATTTCGCAAATAAACCCTTTAAAATTTACAAAATTTGCTCATCAGCAGGACGGGCGTTCCAAAATTCACGCTAATCATCCTGAATAAATTCGCGAAGATTAGCGGATAGGAAACCAAAATGCGATTGCCCTGCCTTACGCAGTTTTTCTTGAAAAGCCTGTTTTTTGATTTGCGGATGGTAGTTTTACAATCCTGAAAGGATGACATTAAACCCTGGATGATCAGGACACCCCTTCGGGGTTTTATAAATTTTTGCGAATCTAGAATCATTTCATGTTTCGGCAGGCTCAACACATCGCCTTCGAAGTTGCATCTGCGTAGGGTGAGTTATTACGGGAGGAATACTTCGTTTAAGTAATCAGTCTCCATAAGCAAGTCTAATAAGTGAATATTATATAAATCACTTGTTTGCATAAGGCGAATCAATAATAATTATGAAAAATAACACAACTTGTGAGGCAAAGTGAAACTAAAACCTATTGGCTTATTAATTGCAGGTGCCTGTTTGATCGCAGCATGTGCGACTATAAAAGTTGAATCTTCTACAGGGACGGAACAGCCTCTTGCAACAGAAGCAGTTCTCGCGTCGACGCCTGAAGCGGATAAATGTCTGGCTTGTCATACCGATAAGCAGCGTCTCATTGATACGGCTAAACCCGTTGAGATCGCGGAAGCAGAATCCAAAGGTATTGGTTGAGGGGGCGATGTGGCTCCGTTGGAGCCATGGGAAAAAGTTTTGGTGGATGCAGGGAAGTTCCTGCCAACCGATCATGGACAAATCGCATGTATGGAATGCCACGGCGGTGTGCAGGCTTCTGAAAAGGAAGCTGCCCATGTAGGGTTGATCGTCAGCCCGAGTTCGGAACCTGAAAAATATTGCGGTGGTGAATGTCACAGTGAACAAGTGGCCACATATCCATTTGCGCTTCACTCCACACAGCAAGGATATTGGACTGCGCTTGAAGCGCGCGGGGGGAGTCACCCTGCGTTGAACGAGATGTTCGGGAATCATTGCGCCACCTGTCATACGACATGCGGTGAGTGCCATGTAAGTCAGCCGAAGAATGTGGGCGGCGGCCTCTTTACCGGCCATGTCTTTGAAACAACTCCACCTATGACGCGTTCCTGCACGGCTTGCCATGGCAGCCGCGTGGGCAATGAATTCCTTGGCAAGAACGAGGGGATTCCGGGTGATGTGCATTTCCGTGAGGCGCGTATGAACTGCGTGAAATGTCATGAGGGTGAAGATATGCATGGCACAGCAACGGATGCCATGACTGCTGAAGTGAATCGTTTTGCCGGGACGGAATCTCCGAAGTGTGTGGACTGCCACGAAGAGGCCGCACCAAACGGAGATGACAACCCAATGCATCAGGTACATGGCGATACGCTTTCGTGTCAGGTTTGTCACTCGGTGACGTATACCAGTTGCGATGGATGTCATGTGGCGGTGAGTGAGACCAGCGGGAATCCATTCTTTGAGACCGATGCAACATATCAAACTTTCCTGATCGGACGTAATCCCATTCAATCTGAAGAACGTCCTTACGCCTTTGTGCCAGTGCGCCACACACCGGTCACAACGGATGCCTATGAATATTATGGTGAAAACCTGCTGCCGAATTTCAACGCAGTGCCCACCTGGGTCTATTCCACGCCACACAATATTCAAAAAAATACGGCACAGAATATTTCCTGCGAAACATGTCACAACGGTGATGCGAGCATCTTCCTCACCGCAGATAAAGTGAAGCCGGAAGAAATGGAAGCCAATCTCTCTGTGATCGTCGAGTCCCTGCCGCCGATGCTGACACTGGAACAGACGCTCAACGCGCCGGGCACGCCTGCGAGTCATTTGGAGCATATCTCAAATTCATGCACAGCCTGTCACACGGAAGGTATTCGCAATGCGCCTATCAGCCCCGAAGACCACATGGCTTATAAGGACAGAAATTGCTCTGGTTGCCACAAGTTGCAAAAGTAACTTGATAAAGAAAAAATATTAAGGAGAAGCACCATGTCTAAAAAAATGCAAGTATGGTTCGGATTGCTCATAGTTTTCAGTATGATCCTGAGTGCCTGCGCCCCCGTCGCAACACCTGCCGCGGAAGCAACTGAAGTTGCCGCTGTAGTCACTGAAGCCCCAATTGTAGAAGTCGGCCCGGATGCACAAGCGCTGTTTACCGCCCTCATAGCAGACCTGCCCGCTGATAAAGGATACGGTTCTGTCAAAGCCTCCGCGCTCAGCGAAGAAATGGTTGACAAAGCCCCCTTCATTCTTGATGTACGCGAAACCGCTGAAGTGGAAGAGGGCGGCTTCATCGAAGGCTCAATCAATATTCCGGTACGCGAAGTACTCGCCAATCTTGATAAACTTCCCGGCCTTGATGAACCCATCGTAGTCACCTGCGCCTCCGGCCATCGCGGCGGCATGACCATGGCTGCCCTCAAAATGCTGGGCTATACCAATGTCCGCAATCTCAATGGCGGCCTAAATGCGTGGAAGAAAGCCGAACTCCCTGTGGTCACCGGCTCCATGCCCGCAGCCCCAACAACCATCAGCACAGCCATCATTGAAGATCAGGCTTTGTATGACATGCTTAACGGTTTCCTCTCGACCTTGCCCGAAGGATTCTACGCTGTAAAATCTGACAAGCTCGCCGAAGAACTGGCAGGCAGCACTCTGCCGACCATCATTGATGTGCGCAGTCAGGCCGAATGGAACAAAGACGGCTACATCGAAGGCTCGATCAACGTCCCGTTCAGCGACCTATTCACCAATCTGGATCAGATCCCCGCTGACAAAGATGCCCGCATCGTAGTGCTATGCGCCTCCGGTCATCGCGGCGGAATCACCATGATGGCACTGCGCCTGATGGGCTATACAAATGTCATCAATCTTAATGGCGGTCTGAACGGTTGGAAAGCCGCCAGTATGCCTGTGGTTGGTTATGTAGATTGGGCAACCGTTTGGAGTGAATACCTCACCAACATGCCCGAAGGCTACTACACCATCAAAGCACCAGACCTTAACATCGCCCTCACTGAAAACGCCCCCTTCCTGCTTGATGTGCGCGAAGCGGCTGAAATTGAAAAAGACGGCTACATCGCCGGCGCAGTCAACATCCCAGTGCGCGAAGTTCTCGCCAACCTCGACAAACTCCCCGCGCAGGATCAGCCCATCGTCATCTACTGCGCATCCGGCGCTCGCGGCGCCCTCACAATGGCATCTCTGCAATTCCTCGGCTACACAGATGTAAAAAACCTTGCAGGCGGACTTGCTGGATGGAAGAAAGCCGAACTCGCAGTTGAGACTGGCGCGCCTGCCGCACCGGTAGCTGGTACTGCACCCGAAGTAGACGCCACCCGTTTAGCGAATCTCACCACCTTCTTCACCGACATGCCCGAAGGTTTCTACACCGTAAAATCTGCCGACTTAAACGTGGAATTGACCAGCACCCCCGCCCCATTCATCTTTGACGTGCGCACCGCAGACGAATTCGGAGCTGGCTACATCGAAGGCGCGATCAACATCGCCATCAACGATGTCCCCGCTAACCTTGCCAGCCTGCCCGCCGACAAAGCCACACCGATTGTAGCGCTGTGTCAATCTGGTCATCGTGGCGCTTTGGTCATGATGTACCTGCGCATGACCGGCTATACCAATGTCCGCAATCTTGCGGGCGGCATGAATGCCTGGGCAGCCGCTGAATTACCCGTAGTGAAATAACATACCTCTTATACCCAAACAGCCTGCGGGGAAACTCGCAGGCTGTTTTTTCTGGGGGATTCACCCCATCAACGCACACACAACTATTGACAATTCTCACTGGCAACAACCATGACAAACACTTATCCTTGTAACAAACAAATATCAGAGTTACTTATCAGGGAGAAGAAAATGGTTGAGTTATCCACCTTGCGTGTGTTCCTTGTCGCCGCAGAAGAGAAAAATTTTAGTCAGGCGGCGCGCCGATTGAATATGTCACAATCGGCTGTCAGTCAAAATATTCAGTCGATGGAACGGGTATATAACGTGGAACTGTTTCAAAGGCATGGCCGCTCAGTAATTCTGAGCGAAATCGGAGAAGCCCTGCTTCCCATGGCGCGTGATGTGCTGCGCGCAGCCCGTCTAATGGAAGATAGTATACGGGATGTGAAAAATGAGATCGGTGGAGAATTACTGATCGGCTGTTCCACATCTGCCGGAAAATACCTCATGCCAGCGCTGCTCTCCATGTTCCAGTTGGAATATCCCGCTGTTCATCCACGAGTAAAAGTAATGGGGCGGGAAGGCGTTTATGACCGCCTGTACAATCAAGTAATTCCTTTTGGCGTTTCAAGCAAACACTTCGATCACCGCGACCTGGAATGCACACCTCTTTTTGAAGACCAAATCTTTTTAATCGTTCCCATTAATCACCCCTGGGCTGCATACGGCCACGCCCTGCCCGATGACCTGCTCGACCAAAAGATCATCATGCGCGAGGAGCTTTCGGGCACATGCGAAACCGTGATGCAAGGACTCAAATCCTACGGGATCACACCTGATATGCTCAATGTGACCATGGAACTCGGCAACCCGGAAGCGATTGAAATGGCCGTCGAACGCGGTGTGGGAATTGCCTTCGTCTCCGAAATGGTTGCAGCGCGCGGACTGGCATTTGGCCGCATTAAAAAAGTTGAATTACAGGGACTGAACTTACAACGCACCGTACACATGGCGCGTCACATTCATTATCCATTTACGCGTGCCCAAAACCGATTTTGGGACTTCGCAAAAGCCCAACACGACAAACTAAACACAGAGATTTGGGATAGCCTGGTGAATTTTTCTACAATCTCTTGAGTTGTGCTACACTAAGCACACGATGTCATTGTCAATATTCTTCATCCCCTCGAAGATAGCAATGACATATTGATTCCAGGAGGCCCCATGCTTTCACCCATTGAAAAAATCCTCTTTGTCGTTGCAACGCTTGTCTCTCTTTATTTTACCTATCGCGGCGTTGCAAGGATCATGCAGCATATCAACAGCGGACAGGGAAAAATTGATTGGTCATTGGCTTTTAAGCGGATTGGCGATCTCATCGTGAAAGTGGGATTGTTCCAACCCGTTTTTCGTTTTAGATTAGTACCCAGTATTTTGCATGGACTCATCGGCTGGGGATTTCTCTCGTTCCTGTTGATTAACCTCGCAGATCTGATCTACGCCTTTACAGGATTCAAATTACTGGAGCAGACTGGCCTGTTTGGAGATGCATATAGATTACTTGCAGACATTGCAAATGTGGCGATTATCGTTGGCATTCTGGCAATGGCCATTCGCCGCTTCGTTCTGCAGCCCGCGACTCTCTCCACACGCGAGACGACTCTTCTACATCCCAAAGCGCGTTTCGGCATTTTGCGTGACTCAGCGATTGTTGCGAGTTTTATTTTTATCCATAACCTAATGCGCTTTTTAGGAGAATCTTTCAGCGTGGCGTTGGCGGGTGAAGCTGACAGATGGCAACCTACCATTTCGTCAGTGGCAGGCTTATGGTCAGGTGTGGATGCGCGAATCTTAGTCACAGGGGAACATATTGCGTTCTGGCTGTCGATTGGCGCAGTGGTCGCATTCCTTCCTTATTTCCCATATTCAAAACATATTCATCTTTTCTTCGCGCCGTTGAATTTCGCGTTGAAGCCCGAACGAAAATCAATTGGCGAATTAAGCTATATCAATCTCGATGATCAAAGCATTGAGCAGTTTGGCGCGGCAAAAATGAAAGACCTTGGCTGGGAGCAGATCATGGACAGTTACGCCTGTATCATGTGCTTCCGCTGTCAGGAAGTTTGCCCGGCCTATAACACGGGCAAACTACTTTCGCCCGCCGCGCTGGAAATTAACAAACGCTATCACCTGAATGATGGCGGCTTGACGGATGTGCCGATGTTAAATTTAATTTCAGAAGAAGCAGTCTGGGCTTGCACAAGCTGCGGCGCGTGTGTGGATATTTGCCCCGTGGGCAATGAACCGATGCGCGATATTTTGGACATCCGCAGAAATCTTTCGATGATGGAAAGTACGTTCCCGAAACAATTGGAAACCGCATTCAAAGGCATGGAACGCAATCAAAACCCGTGGAATGTTTCGCAGGCCGACAGAATGAAATGGGCGGAAGGCATGTCTGTGCCAACCATCGAACAAAACGCCGAACCTGAAATTTTATGGTGGGTTGGCTGTGCGCCTGCAACAGACCCGCGCGCACAAAAAACCGCGCAAGCCTTTGCAAAAATTTTGAACGCGGCGGGAGTCAATTATGCCGTGCTGGGAAAGAACGAATCCTGCACAGGTGACTCTGCGCGGCGTGCAGGCCGTGAAGATATTTTCTTTGGTCTCGCTTCGCAGAATGTGGAAATATTAAATGAGGTTGCGCCAAAGAGAATTGTGACGACCTGCCCGCATTGTTTACACACCATAAAAAATGAATACCCTGCCTTTGGCGGAAATTATCAGGTGATTCATCACACTCAATTAATTAATGAGTTGGTGGGCGCGGGTAAGATTTCAATGAATTTGGACGGCGATAATATGAAAGTCACTTTCCATGACCCCTGTTATTTGGGACGACACAATAAGATCACCGATGCGCCGCGCGATGACTTAAAATCCGCTGGCATTGAGGTGGTGGAAATGCCACGCAATTCAGCCAAATCTTTCTGTTGCGGCGCGGGCGGTGCGCAGATGTGGAAGGAAGAAGAGAATGGCACAGCGCGTGTAAACGAAACTCGCTTCGCCGAAGCAAAAGCAACTGGCACGGATACGGTTGCAGTGGGCTGCCCATTCTGCATGACCATGATGAGCGACGCATCCAAAGCAGATGGCGGAAATATTCAAGTGAAAGATGTGGCCGAGATCGTGGCGGAGAGAATGAAGATTCAGTGAGTAGTGAGCAGTAATCAGTGGGCGGACAGAAATGTCCGCCTTTTCTTTCGTCTTTCCACATTCATCATTCTGCATTCATCATTCATCCTTCCACCTTCATCCTTTGTTATAATCCTCCCATCAACCATAGGAGAGAGAGTACATGCCCAAAAAGAAGGGTACTATTGCACTTCCCCTCGATAAAGAAGAAATCATAAAAGATTATCACTTTGCCTACCAAAGCAGACAGACCTCTCTCATTGGACGAAGAGAAGTCTTAAGCGGCAAGGCAAAATTTGGCATATTTGGGGACGGCAAGGAAATCGTTCAACTCGCCATCGCCCGCGCTTTTCAAAAAGGTGACTGGCGCTCTGGATATTACCGCGATCAAACCTGGATGTTCATGCTTGGCGTGATGAGCATCCAGGAATTTTTTGCCCAGTTATATTCACACGCTGATGTAACCTATGACCCCGCCAGCGCGGGGCGGCAAATGAACGCGCACTTTGCCTCGCGCAATTTATATCCCAACGGCACATGGCGCGCGCAAACAAAAATGTACAACGTGGCAAGTGACATCTCCCCCACAGCCGCGCAAATGCCGCGCGCGGTGGGACTTGCGTACGCGTCGGTTATGTATCGCAAATTAAAAGAACTGCATGAGTTCACAGACTTCTCAAACAACGGGAATGAAATTACCTTCGCCACCATTGGCAACGCATCTACATCGGAAGGCTTGTTCTGGGAATCGGTCAACGCCATCGGCGTGCTCAAAGCGCCCGCCATTATCACCATCTATGATGACGGCTACGGCATCTCTGTCCCCAATCAATTTCAAATGGTCAAGGAAAATATCGGAACCCTGCTCAAAGGTTTTGAGCGCGATTCCAGTGCGCCGCCCGAAAAAATACAAAACGGATACGATCATTACACAGTTCATGCGTGGGATTATCCCGCGCTTATTGAAACCTATCTCAGCGCCGCCGAGATCGCGCGCGAGTATCACATCCCCGCGCTGATCCATGTCATTGATGTGACTCAGCCGCAAGGTCATTCCACTTCGGGCAGTCACGAACGATATAAGACTCCCGAGCGGCTCAAATGGGAAGAAGAATTTGACGGCCTCAAAAAAATGCGCAAGTGGATGATAGACCAGCGCATCATTTCCTCGTCTGAGCTTGATACCGTTGAAAAAGCAGACTACAACACTGTGGAAGGATTCCGCAAAACCGCATGGGATAACTTCCTTGCTCCGATTCTCGAAGAACGCAATCAAGTACTCGATATGCTCGATGAGATCGCCAGCACGTCGAACCATGTTGCAGAGTTGAGAATACTCAGAGATCGGCTGTCAGTTCTCCCGTCGGTGGCGAGGCGTGATATTCACGGCGCAGTGCATGAAGCGTTGAGAATGCTGCGCGATGAGGCACATCCCACAAAGGGCATCCTCATCCAATGGAAAGCCGAAGACGAGAAAATTAATCTGGAACGCTACAGTTCACATTTGTATTCTGGTACAGCGTTGAAAGTGCCAGAGGTCAAGCCAGTGTATTCAAAGTCCGCGCCAATCATGTTTGGGTTTGAGATCATGAACGCCGCATTTGATTCCGCGCTGGCACGTGAGCCGCGCTTGATCGCTTTCGGTGAAGATGTTGGAAAACTTGGGGACGTGAATCAAGGCTTCAAAGGAATGCAGGAAAAATACGGTGAATATCGTGTGACCGATACAGGCATTCGTGAAGCAACGATTTTGGGTCAGGCAATTGGCATGGCCATGCGCGGACTGCGCCCGATTGCAGAGATTCAATATCTTGATTATGTTTTATACGCGCTGCAAATCATGTCTGATGACCTTGCTACATTACACTGGCGCACCGCAGGCGGACAAAAAGCGCCCGTCATCGTGCGCACCCGCGGACACAGACTCGAAGGCATTTGGCATTCTGGCTCACCGATGTCTGGCATTCTTAATCTTGTGCGCGGCATGGTTGTTTTGGTTCCGCGCGATATGACCCGCGCCGCAGGTTTTTATAATACGCTATTGAAAGCCGACGAACCCGCCATTGTCGTGGAAGTGTTGAACGGCTATCGCGTCAAAGAACGCCTGCCCGATAACATTGGCGAAATGACATTGCCTTTGGGCGTGCCCGAAATTATCCGTGAAGGCAAAGATGTGACCATCGTCACCTATGGCGCAAGCTGCCGTGTCGTTTTGGATGCCGCCGATAAGTTAAGCAAAGTTGGCATTGAAATCGAAGTGATCGATGTGCAGTCATTGATGCCTTTCGATATTCACAGCATGATCGTTGAGTCACTCAAGAAAACAAACCGCGTATTATTTATCGATGAAGATGTACCAGGCGGAACAACCGCCTACATGATGCAGGAAGTCATCGAGAAACAAGGCGGCTACTTCCATTTAGACTCTCCCGCGAAAACTTTATCTGCCAAAGCACATCGCCCTGCATATGGAAGTGATGGAGATTATTGGAGTAAGCCCAATGCTGAAACGATCTTCGATGCGGTGTATGAAATGGTGCGTGAGGTTGATCCTGGAGCGTTTCCAAAGATTTATTAACCCAGAGGCGCAGAGTTCGCAGAGAAAAGCGAGAGGAGAGTTCTATGAATGGGAAAAATATCTTAATTATTCAAGGTGTAAATCAAACGACAGAAGCGATCATTGGAGCGGCTATTGAAGTACATAAGCATTTGGGACCCGGTCTCCTCGAATCTGCTTATGAAGAATGTCTCTGTCATGAACTTAACTTGCGAAACATTCCATTTCAAAGACAAGTTCCACTATCCGTAGTTTATAAAGGTGTAAAACTGGATTGTGGTTATAGAATTGATTTGCTTATAAAAGATAAGTTGTTGTTGAATTAAAAGCTGTTGAAGGTATTTTGCCAATCCATGAAGCGCAGGCACTAACTTACATGCGTCTCCGCTCGGCGGTTGGAAAGTGGGTCTGATTATTAATTTCAATGTCCCAATTGTTGTAAAGGGCATAAAGCGTCTTGTTTTGGGACTCAAAGAATAAAAAACTCTGCGCTCTCCGCGTCTCTGCGGTGAAAATTTTAGAGGAGATAAACTATGGCAACAAAAGTACTCGTCCCAAGGCTCGGCGAAGGCGTTGACGAAGTAACCGTCACAAAATGGCTCAAACAAGTCGGTGACTCTATCAAGGAGTTGGAGCCGTTGCTTGAAGTTAACACGGATAAAGTGGATACTGAAATCCCTGCGCCTGTTTCGGGGGTAATTCTCAAAATTGAAATACAGGAAGGCACCGCTGCGAAAGTTGGGGAACTGCTGGCGATTATTGGGGCAGCGGGAGAGATTGTTGAAATTTCAAATACGTCGAAGGTCGAAAGCGATGTCCAGAGCGAGTCGAAGGGTCAAAAGTCAGAGTCGCAGCCATCACCGACCTTAGACCTTAGACCTTTGACCCATACAGACCTCGGCTTCATCTCCCCCATCGTTGCAAAGATCGCCGCGGAATATGGCGTGAATTTATCGCAAGTAACAGGTACTGGCCTGAATGGACGGATCACGAAGAACGACGTGGTCAGTTATGTCGAAGGTCAAAGGTCAAAAGTCGAAACCCGCTCCCTGACACCTGTCAACCTGACACCTGGCACTTCATCACCTGATACCTTAATCAAACACACTTCCATGCGCAAATCAATTGCGGAGCATATGGTCATGTCCAAGCGGACTTCTCCGCACGTGTTGACTGTCATGGAAGCGGACCTGTCTCGTGTGACAAAACATCGCGCTGCAAACAAGTCTGCGTTTGAAAAAGACGGCGTCAAGTTAACCTTCACCGCTTACTTTATGACCGCCATTGTGGCGGGATTAAAAGCCTACCCGATGGTCAATTCATCGTGGAGTGACGAAGGCGTGTTGATCCATAAAAACGTCAACATTGGCATGGCAGTTTCGCTGGCGGAAGATGGGTTGATTGTGCCCGTCATCAAAGGCGCGGACAATCACTCCTTATTGGCGATGGCGCGTTCGGTCAATGATCTTGCCAATCGCGCACGCAATAAAAAACTGCAGCCTGATGAAGTACGAGGCGGAACATTCACCCTGACCAATCACGGCATCAGCGGATCATTGTTCGCCTTCCCGGTTATCAACCAACCGCAATGCGGCATTTTGGGAATCGGCGCCATGCAAAAACGTGTGATCGTCATCCCCGCTGACGGGACACGAGATGATGCCATTGCGATCCGTCCGATGGTGTATCTGTCATTTGTCTTCGATCATCGCATTTTAGATGGCGCATCTGCCGATTGGTTTTTGGCAAAAGTCAAAGAGACATTAGAGAATTGGGCGTAATGAAAGTGTTATCTGGTGAATTGAAAGCCTATTGGGAGCAAGGCTGGGATGGCCGCATTGACTTCGCTTTCCAATATAAAGAAAACCAGAAACCTTTTATTCTGCAAAACGGTCATCAATTGACAATTTATGAAACAGACGAAAAAATACTCTGGTCTGGAAAAATTCGATTTGTAAAACGCGTTTTTTTTCGATAAGCACAAACTCAATGCCGAAATTTGGTCATATATAAAACAAAAGGGCATCTCCTATGCCGATTGGATGGACTGGTTCTGGCGCCAGCCGCCGTTAAAAGCAAAACTTAAAATTGAGGAGTAAAACATGACAGAAAAACAACAAGACCATCCCAGCATCAATAAAAATATTCATCCGCCATTTGTGGCGCTGTTTTATATTATTGTCGCGCTGATTCTGGGCAGGGTCGTCATCACATCTTTCAGCATGCCGCAGATCGCAAGAAACATCGGGCTTGGCTTGACCTTCATCGGATTTTTATTTGGAGTGGGCGCGTTCATTGAATTCCGCAAGGCGCGCACCACACTTGATCCGCATGGATCGGTGAAAACGCTGGTGATGAACGGTGTCTATCGCTTCACACGCAATCCAATTTATTTTGGATTTCTACTGATGGTGATCGGATTCCCACTAACCTATGGATATTTTTGGGGAATTCTGGCCGCGCCGTTCTTTATGGTCACCATGAATCGGCTTGTGATCGAAAAGGAAGAAGCCTATCTGGAGAAAAAATTCAAAGAGCAGTATACAGCGTACAGCTTAAGAGTGAGGCGTTGGGTATAAAAATAAAATCCCGTGCATGAAACCAGGTCGCTTTAATGGGGCAGAAATGGAAAGTGCTGAATCATAAGTTTGACAAGCGCGGAGTTTGTGGATATTGCCAAAAGTATGCCAATTAAAACAGATGCGCTTGCAAGAACTCCTGCGATAACCGCATACAATCTGCTGTGCTTTAAAGATGGGTATCCCTGCCAAAACCCAATGATGCTCAGCGTCATTAAGGCTGGCAGGACATCTCCCAAAAAGCGAATGCCAACCCAGAAATATAGAAGAAGAAAACCAAAAGCCAGTAGAAATGATCCGTATAAAATGCACAGGATCAAATTAAGATAGGTGCGTTCACTCGCGTCTATAAAATTTTGAGCGGCATTCCATTTGAAGACCGCCGCAAAAAACGGCATGCTGGAAAATATCGCGAATGGAAATGTATACAGTATGCCTGCGATGGGTTGGGCATAATACATGGCTGGCACGGAATAAAAGGAAAAAAACGGGGTTTCAGTTCCTTGCGCCAAAAAAACAAATGGGAAATTTTTCGTGAATTCAATAGCATTGAAAAGATAATTATATAAATTCTGAAAAACATACGCGGCAGAAAATAATTCGCGATAATGTTCCTGGAGATTCACACCCGCCAATTGATAATACAAGCCGCTCTCAGTGACGGAGCCAAAACGCGCCCAGTTATACCAGCCTAAGCATATAAAACCTACCAGCAAAGGCAGCGCCAGTGAAAGCAGTTGTATGCTTTTTTTAGATATAGAAACCTCAGTCTTATAGATCCAAACCGTAAGCGCAAAAATGATAAAGCCAATAGGCACGGCTAGAATTTGCCTTGTTCCAATTGCAAGCGCCCATAATATACCTGCGATTGCAAGCCTCCAGGCTGAGATGGAAGATCGAGTCGCAGCTGTCAAAGCCGCCAGCAAACCACTCATGAAAAAAAATTGGGCGCCAGTGATGGACGCCTCGTAAATTTTTGCACTTTCATAGTTATGCCGCAACAACATCAGCGAGCCGCCCAAACCCAGCAAAAGAACAGAAAGATAAAGAGTCCATTTGGGCAGATGATAAAAATATCGTTTCCAAATGAAAAAAAGCAGGGAAGTTTGAACTAAAAATATACCGCAGACAAAACCAAATGTCAGCAGATAATCTCCGATGCGCGCCTGAAAAAATGTGTAGATCGCCGTCAGAATCAAAGCTGGAACGGGTCCCCAATAGATATAAAACTTCCCTTCATAAAAGGAAACATCTACAGGCACATCAATCCCTGCGCGTGCCAGTGGATCATACGGGTTGGGCAATGCCAACAATTTTGGATCGGGGTCAAGGGGAAGATAAAGAGTGGAATTCAGAAAACTTCTTGCCAGATTATCATAATAATAAGTGGATGACTTCCAGTTAGTCCACTTGCCAGAACTACCGAACCAGACATATATAATGATAACCATAACAGTCATTAAAAATACAAGATAATGGGACGGAAAACTTTTTATAAGTCTTTGTGTGCCAAGTAGTATAGAATCAATTTTATTTGTATATTGATAATATAAAATGGCACATACGATAACGAAAACCCCAAAAAGAAAAAGTCCCATTCGCGCCCGCCCCCACTCAGCCCGTTGACTGATCCCAATGGCATCAGCAAAAACTGCAGCGCCCGCCATTACGAATCCAATAATAAGACCGATCGTTAATATGAGTATCTTTTTCTTCATTCAATCGATTATAGCAGGCTTATTTATTGCGTTTCATAAAAGCCCTTATACTCCTAAAAAGAGTTTACGCAAGCAATATAAATATATTCAGGTAAAATTTACAGACGACAAAGAGATGTCTTTTATTTTCTTGTAAAACAGAAAACCTGCACTGTATGAATAAACAAAGGAGACCCCAATGTCCATTCACACATCCAACATTCAATTGAAAGTTAACGATACAACAGCAAATGCCTATCTCGCCGCTTCTGAAAATGGCGGGCCCGGGATCTTGGTTTTGCACGCATGGTGGGGCTTGAAGCCGTTCTTCAAGCAAGTCTGCGATCAACTTGCCGCGCAAGGATTCACCGTACTCGCGCCTGATCTATATCAAGGTCGAATCGCCGCAACGATTGATGAAGCCAAGGCCTTGATGGAGCAGCGCGATTCTGAATTGATGGGCCAGATCGTCAAAGCCGCGAAAGATCATCTCGCATCTCTGCGCATCGGTCAGCCGATGGGCGTGCTGGGATTTTCAATGGGCGCCGCCTGGTCTTTGGAAATTGCCGCGAACGAACCCGATATTTTAGCGGCTGTCCTTTTTTACGGCGCAGCCGAAGCAGATTACAGTAAGGTCAAAGCAAAAGTTCTCGGCCATTTCGCAGAAGTGGATGAGTGGGAGCCGTTGGAGTGGGTGCAAAAAATGGAAGCGGATATGAAAGCCGCCGGTCTGGAAGTGACGCTTCATACCTACCCGAAAGCGGGTCACTGGTTCGTTGAAGAAGACCGCCCCGAATACGACTCCGCATCCGCGCTGCTGGCCTGGTCGCGGACATATGAATTCTTCCGAAAAAATCTATAAACACAAACAGCCTTCTTCACAAAAAGAAGGCTGTTTGCTTGTAGTACAATTGGCGCGAAGTTCCATCCTATTCTCAATCTTATCTCTCTGGAGAGTATTACATGACAGAAAATTTTGATATCGTCGTTATTGGTGCAGGCCCTGCGGGCTACGTGGCCGCGATCCGCGCCGCACAACTTAAACAGAAAGTCGCAATCGTAGACAAGCAATGGCTTGGAGGTGTCTGTTTAAATATAGGCTGTATCCCTTCAAAGTCGTTACTGCGTAATGCCGAAATCGCCCACACCCTGCGCGAGCGCGGCAAAGAATTCGGCTTCAGCATGGACAATCTAAAATTGGATTATGGCGTGGCGGTCAAACGCTCCCGTCAAAACTCAGATCGTTTGGTCAAAGGCATCGGCTTTCTAATGAAGAAGAATAATATTCCTGTCTTCATGGGCGAAGCGAAATTTAAATCAAAAGATACAGTAGCCGTAACCGATAAAGACGGAAAAGTCACTGAACTCAAAGCGAACAATATTATCGTTGCCACCGGCGCAAGCGCAGCCGCTCCCGCCGCCTGGAAAATAGACGGCGAAAAAGTAGTCACCTACTGGGAAGCCATCCTTCAGGAGAAGTTGCCCAAATCAGTAGTTGTGATCGGCTCCGGTGCCATCGGCGTGGAATTTTCAACAATATGGAATTCCTACGGTACAGAAGTGACCATCGTTGAGATGCTATCGCGCGTTGTCCCGCTTGAAGATGAAGAAGTTTCAAAAGAACTCGAAAAAGAATTCAAGAAACGCGGTATCAAAACCCTGCTTGGGCACAAAGTGGAATCTGTTGAAGCCACAAAAACAGGCGTCAAAGTTGTAGTCAGCGCGGATGGAAAACAAACCACCCTCGAAGCAGATCAGGCTTTGGTTGCAATCGGCTTCCGTCCGAATTCAAAGGGACTTGGCCTCGAAGAAGTCGGCGTAAAAATCAACGAGCGCGGCTTTGTTGAAATTGACGAAAAGATGCAGACGAACGTCCCTGGCATTTGGGCCATCGGCGATTTGACAGGCAAGCTCATGCTGGCGCACGTTGGCTCGGCCATGGGCATTATCTGTGCTGAAAATATTGCCGGCGCAGAAACGGTCACACTTGATTATGAAATGATGCCGCGTGCCACTTATTGTCATCCGCAAGTGGCTTCTTTTGGAATCACCGAAGCGCAAGCCAAAGAGCGCGGATACAATGTCAAGATCGGACGTTTCCCCTTCCAGCCCAATGGCAAGGCACTCGGCATGGGAGAGTACGCGGGTTTTGTCAAACTGGTGATTGATGAAAAATATGGCGAGATTCTCGGCGCGCACATGATCGGTCCCGAAGTAACGGAGCTTCTGCCCGAATTAACACTGGCACACATGATGGAACTTACTCCGCACGAGATCGCCCGTAACATCCACGCGCACCCGACGCTTTCCGAAGCAATCATGGAAGCGGCGCACGCGGCAGAGGGGTCGGCGATACATATTTAGTGATTGGTGAATTGGTAATTGGTGAATTGGTAAATCGGTGATTGGTGATTGGTAAATCGGTGATTGGTAAATTGGTGAATTGAAAAAAGGTCAGTCCTGGAAAAAAACGGGACTGACCTTTTTTCAATCAGCGCTTTCAGCGTCGCGATTAAATTTACAGTTTCTCAACAACCCAAAAATGGGAGAGGCCGAGTCGCTTCAGCGGTGTGGCTTCGAGGAATTGTAAAACGGCACGCAGGAATTTCCCCAATGCGCCGAAGCGTGCGATGATGTTGTCGTATGCGCCGAAGATCACAGTACGTTCGATAAATTTCACAGGCAGGCCGTCAAACAATTTTTGGATATCATTTCTTGAATACACGCGCACATGCGGCGCAAGTTGATTGCGTAACGCACGCGGTAAATAATTCACAAATAATTTATTTCCAAAATGATATTTGCCGTTCCAAAAGATTCCGTGCGTCTCATATGGATATCCGCGATTGGGGCAAAAGATGACAACCCGTCCGCCGGGTTTCAAAACACGAATCATCTCACAGATGGCGGCGCGGTCATCTTGAACGTGTTCGATCACTTCGTGGCTGAGGATCAGGTCAAACATTAAAGAAGGAAGCGGGATCAATTCACCTGCGGCATTGATGATCTCATCCGAATTAATTCGCGCTTCAGCCGCCCGCTCCAAATCATATTCCAGGCCGATCACACGGCTCCCTAAACCTGTCAGCTTTTCTATATACATTCCCACCCCGCAGCCGTTTTCAAGGACGAGTCCTGTAATGCGCTGGCCCGCGGCTTGTACGATCATATCGAGTCGGCGCTGCTGGCCTGCCCGCCAAACATAAGAAGGTTCGCCGCGTAATGCGGCTTTCTGCATATCTCTTTCAGTCATAGTTGCCGATTATACCTTGCGCCTTCCCTCTCTCTATGCTAAAATTTTGAACGGACGGAAAACCCAATAGAGACGACATCGAAAAGTGGGTATCCCCCACTTTTCTGCTTGTATGGAACATCGCATAATTTACTAAACGGGAATCGCAGTTTTCGGCAAAGGTTTAATACTGTACGAAACAAGCGATACATAGGAGTAATGGAGTAAGCAGCATGGCTAAAAACGAATTTGCATTAGCATTCAATGAAGTACTTGAAGAAAAACAACTCGCCAAGGATGTGGTAGTTGCCGCGATTGAATCGGCAATGGTCTCTGCTTATCGGCGCGCTGTTAGCGCATCCACTGCTCAACATGTCGAAGCAAAACTTGACCCTGATACAGGGGTCGTGACTGTTTTCGCCGAGAAAGAAGTGGTCGAAGACAACATTATTGATGACCGCACTGAAGTGTTGTTGGAAGTGGCGCGTAAGGTCAACCCTGAAGCGCAACTTGGTGATATGGTGGTGGTTGAAACCACCCCCGCTGACTTTGGACGCGTGGCCGCGCAAACTGCGCGACAGGTGATTCAACAGCGCATCCGTGAAGCGGAACGTTCAAATCAAATGCAGCATTTTGAACGTCAGGTCGGCGAGATTGTTTCTGGTTTGGTGCAAGCCATCAATGCACAAGGCGCGACCATTGGTCTGGATATGAAGGCCGAAGGTGTGATGCCCAACAACCAGAAGATTCCCGGTGAACGACTCAAATTACATGACCGCATTCGCGCCGTTGTGATGGAAGTCAAAGACGGCACACGCGGGCCGCAAATTGTGCTCTCCCGCGCACACCGCAACTTCCTGCGCCGTTTGCTTGAGAATGAAGTGCCTGAAATTTATCATGGCATTGTTGAGATCCGCGCGATTTCGCGTGAACCTGGCGCTCGGGCAAAGGTGGCTGTCTCAGCTACCCAGCCGGGGATTGACCCAGTCGGCGCGTGCGTGGGTATCAAAGGTGTACGTATTCAGGCCATCGTAAAAGAATTGCACGATGAAAAAATAGATATTATCCAATGGGATCAAGACCCCATCGTTTATATTTCCAAAGCCATCAGCCCGGCGCGTGTGAACGGGGTATACCTCACAGATAGTGAAGGCACACGCACCGCTACGGTGGTGGTAGGCGAAGATCAACTCAGCCTCGCCATTGGCCGTGACGGACAAAATGCCCGTCTGGCCGCCAAGTTGACAGGCTGGCGCATTGACATCAAGTCACTGAGTGAAGCAGCTGGCGATACACTTAAGAAATTGCAGCACAATGCAGAACTTTCCGCGTTATTACCGACTGCTGTGGAATCCATTCCGCAAATTGAGGAAATTCTCGCCAAGAAAGCTGAGAATCGCCCGGTCATGCCGGAAGAATATACAATACTTGGTCAATTTGTAGATCGTGTGGAACGCCGCACGATTCAAATCAAGGAAGAAGCTGCTCGCGTGGAAGAAGAACGCACCACCACCGCCCGCGCAGAAGTCCCTGTGGCCGCGTTCCAAATGCCGCTTGAGCAGGCGGGTCTCAAGGAACACATCTTCAATATTCTTACCGAAGCTGGTTATGAAACCATTGGCAGTTTGATCTTTGCGATCAAGACCAATCCTGACAAAGTTCTTGGCTTGGCAGGCATTGGCTCGAAAGCCATGCAAAATATTGAAGAGGTACTGGCCGCTCTCACCTTCCCTGAGCCAGAACCTGTCAAGATCGAAGAACCTGTTGCGATTGCTGAAGTTGCAGTTGTAACAGACGTAGTGGCTCCTGTCATAGCGGAAGAAATGCTCGATGCGAAGAAGCAAGCAGAAGGCAACGCGAAGCGCGAAGCGAAGAAAGTAGTCGAAGAAGAGGAAGAACTCGCAAAAGATGGCGTTCCTCTGGATGAATTATTCAAGATGAAACCTGAAATCTTCCAAAACGCTGCGCCTGCCGAAGATGACTCCAGTGATAAGAAGAAGGGCGGCAAAAAAGGCAAGAAGAAAGCAGTTGAGTTGGAGTTTGATGAAGGCCTTGGCGCGGTTGTGGGTCGCAAGATTCATAAGCGCGGCGATACCACGCCTGATAATGATTGGGAATAAATTATCTCTCCCCTATTTAAGGGGAGAGACCTTCGGGTAAATTGAAGGTGACCAAGAAACCTGCTCAACGAGTAAAACACATGCCACAGCGAACTTGCGTGGGATGCCGCGAAGTTTTGCCCAAAAGGCAAATGGTGCGAATTGTTCGCACGGCGGATGGAGTACGGGTAGACCCAGGCGGTAAATTAGCCGGAAGAGGCGCTTATTTGCATGACAAGCGCGATTGCTGGGTACGCGGAATGAGGGGAGCTTTGACTCATGCACTCAAAGCAGAATTGAGCGCAGAAGACCGCGCTCAATTGGAAATTTTTATGAACTCTCTGCCGCTTCATCCTGGTGATGGAACTGATACAGAGGCCAACGAGTAAACCCATGTAGACGATCAGCCACTCGCTTACAGACACCTCGTTGGGGAATTAAGGAATATGCCGATCTTGATCGTAGAGAGTGACGCATAAAAACTAAACTGGAATTATGATTTGTATGTTTAGTGTTTTATGCAGCAAGCGGCAAATTCCAAAACTAGAAGGAGGTGGCCTATGAGCAGCAACGGAACCAAAATTGAATTACCCGCCAGTATCGTGATTCGCGATCTGGCGCTGAAGATCGAAAAAAGCCCCATTGACCTGATCAAAAAACTGATGACGAATGGTGTAATGGCAACCATCAACCAGACCGTGGATTTTGACACAGCCGCAATTGTTGTAGGTGAATATGGTTTTGAGGCAATTCTCGAAGCCGCAGAAGAAACAACGAAAGAAGAATCGGGAGAAGTCCCCCTCTGGCGTCAAATGATCGCTGGAGAAAACAACACGCTGTTGAAAGCGCGCCCGCCCGTAATCACCATCCTCGGCCATGTAGATCATGGCAAGACCAGCCTTTTGGATGCCATCCGCCAAACTGAAGTTGCCGCAGGCGAAGCAGGCGGTATTACACAGCACATCGGCGCCTATCAAGTTGAAAGAAAAGGGCGTCTCATTACATTCCTTGATACTCCCGGCCATGCCGCGTTTACACAAATGCGCGCGCGCGGCGCACAAGGCGCAGACATCGTGGTGCTGGTTGTCGCCGCAGACGATGGCGTGATGCCGCAAACCCGCGAAGCCATTGCACACGCAAAAGCCGCACGCGTGCCCATGATCGTGGCATTAAACAAAGTTGATAAAGCCAACGCCAACCCAGACCGTGTTAAACAACAATTAGCCGAACTTGAACTCGTCCCTGATGATTGGGGCGGCACCACCATGGTAGTCCCTGTTTCTGCAAAACAAAAACAAGGGATTGATGATTTGCTCGAAGGCATTTTACTTGTCGCCGACAGCAACGAAATCAAAGCCAACCCCGGCGGAAAAGTAATTGGCACAGTCATTGAAGCCGAACTCGACAAAGCCAAAGGGGTAATGGCAACTCTGCTCGTTCAAAATGGAACACTCGAAGCAGGCGACATCGTAGTAGCAGGAACCGCCTACGGCAAACTGCGCGCCATTACAGATTACAAAGGCAAGGCGATTAAGAAAGCGGGTCCATCCACGCCGGTAGCTGTCATGGGATTAAGCGGCATGCCCTCCGCTGGAGATATTTTTCAGGTCGTCAAATCTGAAAAAGAAGCGCGCAGCATCGTTTCAGAACGCGTAGATGCCGCCAAGACTTTATCGCAAACCAAGAAGAAAGTTTCGCTTGAAGATCTGTTCGCCAATGTACAGGCGGGCGAAGCCAAGGGACTTAACCTCATCATCAAAGCCGATGTGCAAGGTTCACTTGACCCAATCGTAAATGAATTAAATAAACTAGGGGAAGGCGAGATTGGTTTACACATCCTCCACGCTGAAACAGGCAACATCGGCAACAATGACGTAATGCTCGCAGCCGCCTCAAAAGCCATCATCATCGGTTTCAATGTCCAGGCCGATGTAGACGGTCGCCGTCTCGCTGAAAAAGAAGGCGTAGATATTCGTCTCTACGAAATCATCTACCGCATGACCGAAGACATCGAAAAAGCGCTCAACGGTATGCTTGAACCCAAACTCATAGAAAAAACCCTTGGCCGCGCACAAGTATTGGATGTGTTCACAGCCTCCAAATTTGGCAAAGTTGCAGGGTGTAAATGCACCGAAGGTGAATTAAGACGCGGTGCGCGCGTACGTCTCTTCCGTGGAACAGATATGATCTACGAAGGCGACCTCTCCTCCTTGCGTCATGAAAAAGAAGACGTAAAAGAGATCCGTCAGGGTTTTGAATGCGGTGTCGGTTTCAAAAGCTTCAACGACATTCAACCCGGCGATCAATTGGTTTGTTATATCGTTGAATAATCAAATTGGTAGTGTGGTTTCGTACTCAACCACCAATCGTAAATCATCATTCAGAAATCGTAAATAAAACTATGCCATCAGGAATTCGCTTACAACGCATCGCAGACCGTGTTCGTCAGGAACTTTCGGAGTTACTCATCCGCGAGATCAATGATCCGCGTCTGCAAAATATTTTCGTAACCGACGTAAAGATAGACAAGGAACTGGCTTTCGCAGATGTTTACGTCTCAGCCATTGAAGGCGCTGGACGCTCCGTCGAAATCCTGGCCGGGCTTGAATCTGCTTCCGGCTTCTTCAGGCGGATTCTCGCCTCAAAAGTTGAACTGCGCGCCTTTCCAAGGCTGCGCTTTCATTGGGATCCCACGCCAGAGAATGCAGACCACATCGAAAAGGTTCTGGCTGGGTTAAGAGAAAAAAAGAAATAGTCTACTGGGGGTGTGTTTGAAACGCGCCCCCAGTTTTTTTATCATATGTTGGAGGATACTCATAAGTGGACAGTCAACTCATAGGGGAAATAAAAGATAGATTAAGTACGGCGAAAAAAATAGTCATCGCTTCGCATGTTCGGCCAGACGGAGACGCAATCGGGTCTTTGCTTGGGCTTGGGCTGGCGCTGCGTGACGCAGGGAAATCTGTGCAAATGGTACTGGCAGATGGCGCGCCTTCCTCTTTCAAATACCTTGAAGGAAGCAAGTTGATCGACAAGGAACCCAAAGGCGGCCACGATACCTTTATCACAGTCGATTGCGCAGATTTCAAACGTACGGGGAGTATTTTTGAAAAATTCGGGCAGCCAGATATTAACATTGACCATCACAAGACAAACGAAAAATTTGGGAAACTAAACCTGATCGAAGCAGAAGAGGTCGCCACAGCCGCGATCCTTACGAACTACCTGCCTGCCTGGGGATTAACGATCACCAAACCGATTGCCGCCGCATTACTAACCGGCATCATCACCGATACACTCGGTTTTCGCACATCCAACATTACACCGCAAGCGCTGCGTCAGGCGGCGACACTAATGGAAACAGGCGTGGATATGCCAGAGATCTATATGCGCTCTCTGGTCAGAAGATCGTTTCCTGCCGCGCGTTATTGGGGCGCAGGATTATCCACCTTGCAGAGTAAGAATGGCATAGTCTGGGGCACGCTCACCATTGCAGACCGTAAAGCTGCCGGCTATGGCGGCAATGACGATGCAGATTTGATCAACATGATTTCCGCGATTGAAGGAAACAAAGTGGGCATGGTATTTGTTGAACAAAACTCCAATCGAGTCAAAATCTCATGGCGCGCGCTCGAAGCAGGTGTAGATGTTTCACAAGTTGCAAAACACTTTAACGGTGGCGGTCATGCCGCAGCAGCAGGAGCAGATATAGAGGGAAGTTTGATCGAGGTCCAAAAAGAAGTCTTAAAAAAGACGGGCGAGTTGTTAAATCTGTAGAGTTAATAAATAGATAATAGAACTCCGGTACCCCGTTGCAAAATCGGATAAATATGTCATAATTTAGATTGAATCATAATTTAAGGAGGAATAAAGCATGAATAGTCAGGATATAAAGAACGCCATCTCCGGTGCTCTCGTTGTAGACAAACCAGTCGGCATGACATCGCATGATGTGGTGCAGGCAATTCGAAATGGAACAGGCTTGCGCCGCGCAGGTCACACAGGAACTCTCGACCCGCGCGCATCAGGTGTATTGGTAATCCTTGTCGGCCCTGCCGTACGCTTAAGTGAATACGTCTCTGCATCTGATAAACGCTATCAAGCCATCATTCGGCTGGGCGGCTCCACAGACACATTCGATGCAGAAGGTTTGGTTACCCCAACAAAGGACCCAGTGGATGTAACCGAAGCCCAATTTGAAACAGCCCTGCAAACATTTGTGGGCGAGATCGAACAAACTCCTCCACCCTACTCTGCCGTAAAAGTGCAGGGGCGCAAAGCCTACGAAATGGCGCGTGAAGGTGAAGAAGTGGAACTCGCTCCGCGCAAGATTACGGTGCATCATCTCGAAATCCTTGAGTGGGCGCCGCCTGAAGTGGTGATTGATGTACATTGTTCATCCGGCACATACGTCCGCTCGCTGGCGAATGACCTCGGCGTGATGCTCGGCAGCGGCGCATATTTGGTCGGCTTGCGCCGCACCAAAAGCGGAAGATTCTCATTGCGCGATTCGGTTCCTCTGCGAAAATTGCAGGAAGCCTTCACTGCAGGCAACTGGTATCAATACCTGATCCCCGCCGCAGAAGCGCTTGGTGATTGGCCCGCCATAGAACTCAACCCCGATGAAGTGGAAGGTGTCCGTCATGGGCATCGTGTCAAAGTTGTTGGCGAGCCAGAAGAAACAAAAGTACGCGGCGTCAGCACACAGGGCGAGTTGGTTGCGCTGATGGAAATTACCATCAATGCAGATGGCACCCGCGAATGGCAGCCCAAGAAAGTTTTCTTCACTTCAGACTAAACAGAGTAAAATAAAGATTAAGCCGCCGTTAGGCGGCTTTTTCATCCTATGCAACACTATCACTCCCTCGAAGAAGTTTCCGCACAAAACGCGTGGCTCGCCATTGGTGTCTTTGATGGCATCCATCGCGGTCACCGTGAGATCATCCACAAACTGACTACAGGCGCGCACGCAAATAACGCGCCTGCGATTCTCTTAACCTTTGATCCTCACCCCGCCAGCGTCTTATCCAGCCAGAATATAAAATGCCTGACCACACCCGATGAGCAGGCAGACTTATTAGCCAGCCTCGGCGTGGACATCGTCATCACCCAGCGCTTCACCCGTGACCTGTCAACTGCCACTGCTCAGGAATATATGTCTCAACTCAAGCAGACTCTTGACCTCAAACACCTGCTGATCGGTTATGACTTCGCCCTCGGCAAAGGACGCGAAGGCAATGCCGCGCGCCTGACTGAAATTGGCAAGGAATTAGATTACACAGTTGAAGTCGTCAATGCGCTGAGCGATGAAAGCGGAGTGATCTCCTCCACAGAGATTCGTAAACTCGTCGCCACAGGCAATGTAACCGAAGCCGCAAAATTGCTTGGATACAACTACACCATGAGCGGAGAAGTCATCCACGGCGCAGAACGCGGACGTACGATTGGATTCCCTACCGCCAATGTGGATTACCCCAAACAAAAAGCCACGCCATCCAATGGCATCTACGCTTGCTGGGCATATCTTGGTGACCACTCTGCGAAATTCATGGCCGCCACCAATATTGGTTTTAATCCCACCTTCACCCCCGAAAGACAAGTCCCCAGCCTCGAAGCCTACCTGCTTGATTTTGACCGTGACATTTACGGGCAAAATCTAAAACTGGAATTTGTTTCCAGAATCCGCGATGAGTTGAAGTTTGATTCAGTGGAAGCGTTGATTAAAAAGATTCACGAAGATGTAGATAAAACACGTGAACTACTGACAGAGAAATAACTTTCATGAGAAATCGTTCTGGCATCATCCTGATCGAAAAAGATAAACTCGCCCTGATCGAACGTCACCGCGCAGAAAAACATTATTTCGCCTTTCCTGGCGGAGGGATTGATGCGGGAGAAACACCCGAGCAAGCCGCAATCCGCGAGGCTGAAGAAGAGTTGGGAATTAAAGTGGAGATCAAACAAAAAATAGCTGAAATATTTTTCAACGAAAACATCCAGTATTATTTTTTAGCAAAAAGACTGAGCGGCGAATTTGGCACAGGCACAGGCGACGAATATGGAGTATACAATCCCATCCACGGCACCTATCTCCCCACTTGGCTGCCATTGGCCGATGTGCCCACGCATAACATCCTGCCGCGTGAACTGGCAGAGGTAGTGGTCCGCTTTGCAAAAGAAGGCTGGCCTGCGGAGCCAGTTATAATCCAAGAGAAGAAGCAGTAGACGATAGACGATAAAAGAAAGTTCGTCATCCACAACCTGCTTTTATTCATCTTCACCCTTCACCATTCATCCTTCATCCTTCATCCTTTCCCCTCCTCATGCACATCCTCATTATTCATCAGGCATTCGCATCCATTCATGAACCTGGCGGCACACGTCACCATGAGTTTGCGCGCCTGCTGACAGCACGTGGACATAAAGTAACGGTCATCGCCTCCCCTATCAGCTATATTACAGGCGGAAATACTTATCAGGCAAATTCAGAAATCGAAGGGGTGACAATTTTACGCGCGGCGGTCTATGATGCGCATCATAAATCCTTTATTCATCGTGTATTGGCTTTCTTTTCATTTATGCTCTCGTCCTTTTGGATCGGGCTGGGTGTAAAACACGTTGACCTCGTATGGGGCACGTCACCGCCTATTTTTCAGGGGGTGACAGCCTGGGCATTGGCGCGGCTCAAAGGCGCAAAATTTTTGTTCGAGGTACGTGACTTGTGGCCGCAATTTGCGATTGCGGTGGGCGTATTGAAGAATCCCATTTTGATCGCGCTTTCAGAATGGCTGGAACGATTCTTGTATCGCCGCGCCGACCAGGTGATGGTCAACAGCCCGGGATTTTTGCAACCAGTGACCCGTCGAGGAGCGAAGCGAGTGGAATTGATTCCCAACGGCGCAGATCCATCCATGTTCGATCCAACAGACAGCGGCACGGCGTTCCGTCAATCCAATACATTAACAGATAAATTTGTTGTGCTATACGCGGGCGCGCATGGCATGTCGAATGATCTGGGCGTCATTCTGGAGTCAGCCAGTTTGCTGATGGATTCAAAAAACATTCGAATTGTTTTACTTGGCGATGGAAAAGAAAAGCCTGCATTGATGGCGCAGGCAAAAGAAATGAATCTATCCAATATAATTTTTCTGCCGTCTGTGCCAAAAACAGCGATGGCTTCGGCTTTGGCCGGTGCGGATGCGTGTATTGCAATTCTCAAACCGCTTGATGAATATAAAACGACATACCCCAATAAAGTTTTTGATTATATGGCAGCGGGCAGACCCGTGGTGCTCGCAATTGACGGCGTGATCCGTAAAGTGGTGGAAGCCGCGCAATGTGGAATTTTTGCAACGCCCGGCCATGCCAAAGAAATAGCCAATGCGATTCGAACGCTCGCCGCAGACCCCGAACAAAGCCTGGAGATGGGCTTGAAAGGACGTGTCTATTTGGAAGAGAATTTTAGCCGCGCAGTGATCGGGGAGAAATTAATTAAGGTACTGGAAGATTTGGTTTTACTTTAGGGATTAGTTTTTTTTGTTGGGGGAACATTTCATTTACTTCTTCGTCTAGAATGCAACGCCAAATAAAAGTTCAAAAGGAGAAGAAAATGAAAACACGTTTAAATATACTTGCCTTGTTTGTAGTATTGGGAGCCATGCTTCTAAGCGCTTGTGGAGGGGGTGCGCCCGCTACTGATTTTGATTCGTATCCTGCGGCGGCAACTGAAGCGCCCATGCTTGAAATGCCTGCTGCCGCTGAAAGTATGGGCGTGGCAGATACCGTACAAGAAGCGCCTGTGCCTGCATCGGATATTTCAGCAGTTCCAGTTTCCAACACAAATGCAGAACGCGCTGAATTTGCAGCCTCACACATGATTATTAAAAACGGGGATATTAAACTTCTCGTTGAAGATACCGATATCGCCATTGACCGCGCCACACAAACCATCGGTGACATGGGCGGATATATCATCAGTTCGCGTGTCTGGTATCAACCTTACAGTGACGGTAATAATTATAAATACGCAACCATCTCCATCGGTGTGCCTGTTGACCAGTTTGAGCGCACGCTCAGCCGTTTGCGCGGATTAGCCATAAAGGTTCTCGATGAAACCGCTTCGGGTGAAGATGTAACCAATCAATTTGTAGATTTGCAATCACAAGTTACCAATCTTGAAGCCACACGCGACCGCATCAAATCCTTTCTGGATGATGCAAAAACTGTGGATGAAGCATTACGCATCAACGCAGAACTCGCCAATGTGGAAGCTCAGATCGAACAAATCAAAGGCCAGATGAATTATTTGCAGGATCGTTCGGCTTATTCCACCATCACAGTCAACTTTGAACCTGTGCTGCCTGAAATAATTTCGACGCCCACCCCTAGCCCCACACCCAATACATGGCAGCCAGGTGAAACCTTCAATAAGGCTAAAAAATCAGTGACCCATGCCTATCAAGGTATTACAGATTTGCTGATTTGGTTCTTTGTCGTCTTCGTTCCCATTTTTGCGCCGCCCGTATTGATCCTTTGGGGTCTATGGAAATTACTAACACGCAAGAAGAAGTAGGAAGTAAAAAGAAAGAAGTAATAAGTAACAAGAAAGGCTGTCAGCCAAAACGACAGCCTTTCTTGTTTTCCACTCACCATTTACTATTTACTACTCACCACTATTCACTGCATCTTAATCCGCCACATATCCATCTTCTGATCGTATCCACGAATTTCACCTTGAAAGCGCATTAATGAATTGGGCGGAGCATTCTTTTCAAGGAACTCGACCACTTCTTCATCATTGCGAATCTCATCAGAGAATATCGCTTCACCGCCTGCTGAAAAATTCGGCAGGCGCGCGGCGATGTTTACCGTGGAGCCAAAATAATCCAACCTGTCATTCAAATTAACAACGATACAAGGCCCGTGATGAATTCCAACTTTGAGAGACAAAGGCGGATCACCCCGCTCGGCAATTTTTTTTTGCACTGTCCAGATCGCGCGCACCGCAGAGACGGGGCTGCGAAATGCCGCCATGATGGCATCGCCCATGGTTTTTACAATCGAGCCGCCTTCCGCAGATACAGCTTGTTCCAAAATTTCAAAATGCTCACGCACACGGCCAAAGGCGGGCGCGTCACCAATTTCACGATACATTTTTGTTGAGTTACGTAAATCAGTAAACATCAACGTTGTTGCGCCAACTGAAATTTCTTCGCCGGGGCGTAATACTTCACTTGAAAACAGATCACGAAAAACTTGCAGCGTGGTTACGTCGGCTGCTGTCGCCGCCTGATCTGACCAGGCCGTACGCATCAGTTCAACGGTCTGGGCTTGATCGGTTTCGTTGATCAAACGAATATACGGCGTGAGTCCCAATTCGGTCACACCTGTCGGCCAGCCTTTATGATCCACATACAAATCTTTTTTTTCGGCGCCGCCCTGAGTTGCAAGCAAAATCTGTGCGCCAGATAAAAGCGAAGAACGCAGAGAGTACCGTCCTTCATGAAGCATGGTTGAAAAAGGCAATTCCTCATGCGGTGGAACAATCAATGAAAACGCGATATGCGGCTGACGCTGCGGGCTGCCCACACAAAATTCCACTGTGGCATCCACAACGCGCACCGAGTGATTGGGACGAAAGATCACCTCAACATTGTGGTCGAAGTTCACTCTGAAATCGATCTGGCATGTATTGCAATGCGATGTGGCATGAACATCATTCAAACGCGCATAATCTTCAGCCACGCCGCGGCACTCCGGGCAAAGCAAGTCCCAATACAAATCCAACATTCCCACCCGCGTGGCGCGCAGAAAAGCCTCCAGCACAGCGCGGCGTGAAACTCCCCAGCCATCGGCCAGCGCATACGGTCTCATACGCTGGATGGAAAGATCATCAGCATGATATAAAAAATCATACAGCGGATTAAGAATCGTTTCGTCTACGCCTTGATTCTTGAGCCGTTCACACATAGCCTGAAATCTGGTGCGGCCTTTCAGGGAGAGATTTCTCCCTTTTGGAGCAACCAGCTCCGGGCTTGCGGTTGAAGCGCTGCGGTCATAAAGCCTGAAAGCCGATTCAAATCTCTTCGCGCTGATAACACCAATCGCCAGCGGAATGCCTATATCGCCCAAAATATTGGCGGGCTTGACCACAACATCATAAATAATACGCGTACCAGAAGGTTGCAGCCGCTCAAGGCGGCAATCCACGCGCATCTCTGCCAGCGGACCTTTTCGATAGCGGCGTAAAATTCCAAAGTGATAGGGATATGTCCATTCAAATGGTTCTTCTTCCCACTCTACACGAAAGACTGGAATTTTGAATTTCACCAGTTTTGCGCCATTCGAAATGCCCAGCAACTCCATCGGCGGCAGGCCTGTATCACGGTTGAAACGGTTCGTATCTGACACAAGCGGCCAGAGCGCCTCAGGCGAAGAAGTTAGATCCCAGGTCCATGTGTAGTGATATTCTTTAGCCATAATATGGTAGACGTTGATAAACGGGCTAATTCTACTTATGTCTACAGCCCGGAGCATTGCAATATAATATTTTCGTCAATTGATGGGCGGCAGGCAATTTATCTTTAACATCCCATTAACAGACAAACTTTCCTTTATGGTATATTCCCAGCAATGAGTGAAACTATTTTGATCGTTGAAGATGAACTCTCTTTACAAGAGACCCTGGCGTATAACTTGAAAAAAGAAGGGTATACCGTGGAAACTGTCGGTGACGGGCGCGCCGCGTTGGAAGCTGCCCGGCGTTTGAAACCCGACCTGATCGTGCTCGACATCATGCTGCCCGAAATGGACGGCTTTGAAGTGGCGCGCATTTTGCGCAAGGAAATGTCCGCATCCATTTTGATGTTGACCGCGCGCGATGACGAAATCGACCGTGTGGTGGGCCTCGAAGTTGGCGCAGATGATTATCTAACCAAACCATTTTCGATGCGCGAGTTATTGGCACGCGTCAAGTCACAGCTCAGGCGCGCGCGTTTGCTGCGCGAAGAAATGGGAAAAGCCAAAGATGCAGATACTCCGCACGAAAAATTAACATTTGATAATCTCACCATAGACCTCACCCGCCGTGAAGTGCTGCTCAATAACGCGCCGATACAGATCAAACCAAAAGAATATGAACTCCTGCTCTTCCTCGCCGAACATCGCCGCCAGATGCTTTCCCGTGAATTTATTCTGGAGCGGGTTTGGGGCTGGGATTTCATCGGCGACAGCCGCACAGTGGATGTACATGTGCGCTGGCTGCGACAAAAGATCGAAGCCGATGCTTCAGCTCCCATACGAATTGTGACTGTGCGCGGCGGCGGATATCGGTTTGAAGGGTGAAAAGAGAAATGATAAAGGATGAAGGATGAATTCATTTACCTGGATAATCGTCATTGGTTTGCTCCTCGCCGTTGTATGGTCTGCATGGCGTTATTATGATTTAAAGCAGCGTGTGACTGAATATGCGCGGCTTGTGCGCATCGCGCCGGAAACACTCCCTATGGATGTAAAAGGCATTGAAAATCTTTCCAATGCCATTGCCTCCCTCAAAACAAACTTTGACCTTCAGCGTTTATCTTTTAACTCAGAAAATGCGCGCCTCGCCACCGTGCTCGAACAACTCACTGATGGAGTGATTATTGCAGATGCAAATGGATTAATCCAGTTTGCGAATCCTGCGGCGCAAAAACTTTTTGAAACATCTGATGTGCTCGGGCGCAGTATCACCGAAGTTGTGCGCAACCATCAACTGGTGGATGCGTGGCGGCGATGTCAGCAAACGCGTGAGGTGCAAAGCGATTCTGTTGAATTGCCTGCGCGCCATCAATTTTTACAACTCATTGCGATTCCCGACACGCACGCCAGCGGAAGCCTTTTACTCGTACAGGATCTGACCCGCGTCCGCAGGCTCGAAACAGTACGGCGGGATTTTATCTCAAACGTATCGCACGAACTACGGACACCTCTCGCCTCTCTCAAAGCATTAACGGAGACGTTACAAAACGGCGCTCTCGAAGACCCGCAAGCGGGTCCGCGTTTCCTGGGCAGGATCAGCACCGAAGTAGATGCGCTGACGCAAATGGCGCAGGAATTACTCGACCTCTCACGCATTGAATCAGGTCAAGTGGAATTAATCCTCTCGCCGCTCGGGCCGAAGAGTCTGGTTATGTCTGCTGCTGAGCGCATGAGAATGCAAGCCGAGCGCGCAGGGCTAAAATTATCCATTAAGTGTGATGGCAATTTGCAGAATATCCGCGCGGATCAATCACGGCTGGAGCAGGTGCTGGTGAATTTGATTCACAACGCGGTGAAGTTCACAAAGCCCGGCCCCGGCGGGGAAATTATCCTCGAAGCAGAATCAGACAGCGGCGGGGTTCGATTCGCTGTGCGGGATTCAGGAGTCGGAATTCCAGCGGAGAGTCTATCCCGTATCTTTGAAAGATTCTACAGAGTAGACGCATCCCGCACAGGTTCTGGCACAGGGCTTGGGCTTTCGATCTCAAAACACATTATCGAAGCGCACAGCGGAAAAATTTGGGCAGAAAGTAATGAAGGGCGCGGGAGTGTTTTTTATTTTACGATCCCTTTTATTACAAACTAACTCATGAATTTTTCCTGAACATCAACAATATCTTTTCCCGCTTCAGGGATAAGGCGCACGTATGTGCCATTTGATTTAAGGATGCGTGCGCGCGCATTATCTTTCAGATATGTTTCCAAAACATGCTGGCGCAAATATTTTACATGTTCCTTGTTTTCAACTGGGAATACAACTTCAACCCGATGATTAAGATTGCGGGTCATCAGGTCTGCGCTGCCGAGATAGATGTTTTCCTTGCCGTCATTATGGAAATAAAACATGCGGCTGTGTTCAAGATAACGCCCAACAATACTAACAACGCGAATATTTTCACTCACGCCTTTTATGCCCGGGCGCAAACAGCACATACCGCGCACAAATAGGTCCACTTGCACGCCTGCCTGGGAGGCCTGATATAGAAACTGGATCATCTGCGGGTCAACCAGTGAATTAAGTTTGAAGATCAGATGCGCCTTGCGCCCCTGCTGGGCATGTTCGATCTCACGTAGGATCATTTTTTCCAGCTTCTTGCGCAAACTGACAGGTGCAACCAGTAATTTCCTGTATTCCTGTTTTGTGGAATATCCAGTTAAGTAATTAAAAAGATCGGTGGCATCTGCGCCTATATTTTCATCGCAGGTAAACAGGCCGATATCTTCATAAATGCGGGAAGTGTTCGCATTGTAATTGCCTGTTGCCAGATGCATGTATCGACGAATGCCATCCCCTTCCTGACGTACGACCATGGTCACTTTGCAATGGGTCTTCAATCCCATAAGGCCATAAACCACATGCACGCCCACATCTTCCAATGCGCGCGCCCAACCGATATTTGATTCCTCATCGAAACGCGCTTTCAATTCAACCAGCACGGCTACTTCCTTGCCGCGCTCGGCTGCCTCAAGCAATGCTTCAACGACCGGCGCATTCGCGCCAACACGATATAAAGTTTGTTTGATCGCCAGCACTTGCGGGTCGCGCGCTGCTGCATTCAGAAAATCAACAACTGGGTTAAATGAATCATAAGGGTGATGAATCAGGATATTTTCACTTTTAATCGCATCAAAAATATCCGCCGCGCTTGCGGCACGCTTAAACGTTTTTGGGGTGCGCGGCTTATAAGGAGTGTCTTTTAAATCGTGACGTTCCACGCTGTTATAAAGCTGCCATAGTCCGCTCAAACCCAGCGGACTATCTAACACGTAAATATCATTGCGCGATATTTCAAGATTATCCACAAGTAATTCGCGGACATTTTCAGGCATGGATTCATACACAGCCACCTGTACTACAGATCCGAATTTGCGTTTGCGAATATTCTGCTGCATGGTTTCGAGCAGATCATCGGCTTCGAGTTCCTGAATTTCGATATCGGCATCACGCACAATACGGAAGGGGTGCGCGGCGGTCACTTCCATGCCGGGGAAGAGATCATGGAGATTCGCGGCGATGACCTGCTCGAGCCAGACAAAATAATGCTGGTGTGGAATGGTCCCGTCTTTGCGGGACCCACCCGAAGAACGTTTGATGGGCAAAAGGCGCGGCAAAGTATCTGGCACTTTCAAACGCGCAAACTTCTCATTTCCTTTTTTATCGCGGATCACAATCGCAAGATTCAAACTTAAATTAGAAATATGCGGGAAAGGATGCCCAGGGTCAAGCGCGAGCGGAGTTAACACTGGGTAGATCACTTCTTTGAAATATGTGTCAGCGCGTTCCTTTTGTGCTTTACTTAATTTTTGATAATCGAGCAGATGAATACCTGTCTTCGCCAGCTTGGACAAAAGAGCACGTTGATAACAACGCTGTGCCTCGACCATCAATTCCTGCGACGCCTTGCGAATCGCCGCAAGTTGATCTGGCGGGGTCAAGCCGTCTGGCGAGACCTCCATAATACGAGCTTCGACCTGCTTACGAATCCCTGAAACGCGCACCATAAAAAACTCATCCATATTCGCACCAAAGATGGCAAGGAATTTTATGCGTTCAAGCAAAGGCTTGGATTCATCCCAGGCTTCTTCGAGAACGCGGCGTTGAAATTCCAACAAACTCAATTCACGGTTGATATAAAGAGAGGGAGAAGCAAGGTCGATAGCGGTTTCAGTCATATTTATTTATCACCAATCTCAACAAGGATGCCGGGCGTCAGCAGCCATTCTAACGCAGCCTTGCGGGTATGGTGAAGGTCATCGGTGGACAATCTGCACACGCCGCCTTTTTTGAGGGTCATATCAACACCTGTGTTTTCAGTAACCAGCAGGCTGATCAGAGCGGTCAACTGCGGCTCATGCCCCACCAGTGCAATGCTATTATTTACGCTGTACTTCTCATTTATCTCAGAGATTAACGTATCGGGGTCACCCATTGGGATGAGATTATCGCTAAAAACAACATCAGATTTGACCTTGAAAACTTCTGCAAGGATTTTGGCCGTTTCCTGCGAACGGAGATAGGGACTGGAAAGAATCAAATCAAAATCGGCACCGAGGATGCGCAAGCCCTTTGCGATCTGACGCATTTTCTTTTTACCTTTCTCGGTCAGCGGGCGTTGACTATCTTCTTCGTATTCAGGCGAGCCTTCATCTACTGCAATCGCATGGCGAATCATGTATAAGTTCATATTTTATTTCTCCTGAGAAAAAGGTTGATCTGGCACAATACGCCAAAAAGTAATTACCTCGCCTTTATCTTCGATATAGCACGATAAGGCAATGGCGAGGCGTTCTTCATAGTAGGAACGTGCGGGTTCGGGCTTATAAGATGCGGGTGCAAGTTCGCCAAAATCTGCAAGCTGCTGTAAAGCTACTTGCATGTCTTGAATATCACCCATGGCGGCTTGATAGTCGTGCATTCTTTTTAGATGATCTACGGGGAAATTTTCAAGAATGGGATAAATGACTTCAACCATGTAACGAAATTTCTTGAACGCCAATCGTACGCGATGTATCGTGGCTGGTTGACTGAGGTCAACCAGTGCGTAGCGTTGATTAACAATTGCATACGCTTCATCAACGATTAAAAATAAGCTGGCATCCAGATCAGGCTGTTTGAATGCTTCGATGGTTTGATGTAGTTTCTTAATTCGTTTTGAAAGACTTGCAACCCTCAATAATTTTATCGCTTTACGCGCCGCACGCAGGTATTTCTTTTCCCTTTGCCGCAAATATTCTTGAAAAGGTTTAAGTTCGGCGTTTTCGTAGATCGTCTCGGATATATCGGCAAGTAATGCCTGCATATTGCGTAAATCATCAAGATCATCAAGTTGGCTTTTCAGAATACGCCGCATTTTTTGAATGCTGGAATCTTGTAATACCGAGCGGAGAAGGTCCAAAAAAGATAGCAGGCGGCGCGTTGCTACACGCAAATCATGAACTACTTCCTCAGAAAATTCACGGCGACAGGTTTTAACCTCAGCCTTGTATGTATCCCAGCGGGCATTCAACGAATCTAATAAAAGAGTTTGCGCTTTCATATATATATTGTTCTACACTTCGTGTTATGTATAGCGGGAAGCAAAATATCCATCAATTCAGAATAGAGGGTATTGTGAGAAACCTCAATCATATCACCATCAAAGATGAACCGCGCAACAAAAAGCCGTATTCGATGTTAATAACGACCTGCCCTACAAAATTAGACAGTGTGTTAATAATTTGTAAAACATTCTCAGACACAATACACGACTTTTCTTATACCTGACTTTTTAGCACAAGTGTACATTCAACCAAAACAGGTTTTGCTGCGCCGCACATAAGCATGGCATTATTTACGGAAAACACTTTCTCTCCCAAGCAAAGCGTCTCCATAAGATAGTCCACCGAAGTTAACACTCCCCAAATACATTGTTAACAACAAGTAAACAAAAAACCACAAGCTCAACTTAAACAATCCCTTAATTTTCTGTTGGCTGTAGCTTAATATCCGCCTGCTACACTTTTACAAAAAAAGGAGTAAGCATGGCAAAGATTCTTTTTATATGTGGTTCTCTTAATCAAACAACTCAAATGCACAAGATCGCTATTCATTCAATGAAAGAACATGACTGCTATTTCACCCCTTACTATGGAGATGGGATCATAAACTTATTGGCCAAAATAGGCTGGCTAAATTTCACAGTTTTAGGCGGACGTCATAAACGTGAAACTGAAGAATATCTTTTCTGCAATACCCTGCAGGTGGATCCGCGCGGTGAAGCCCGCCCCTACGACCTTGGTGGTCACATGCAGTGACTTGTTGATCCAGAATAATACTCGCGGCAAACGAGCGATCCTCGTACAGGAAGGGATTACCGAGCCTGAAGGAATCATATATCACCTGGTCAAATGGTTCAAACTACCCCGTTATTTGGCAAATACTGCCACAAATGGACTATCCAATGAGTATGATGTTTTTTGTGTAGCATCCGAAGGGTATGCAGAATTATTTACCCGCAAGGGAGTGTTGGAGGAAAAAATAGCCGTGACAGGAATCCCGAATTTCGACAACATGAAAAGCGCACATGATAATAACTTTCAATTTCATAAATACGTACTCGTGGCAACCTCTCCCCTGCGTGAAACATTCCGCTATGACGACCGTCGGGCTTTCATTCGCAAATGCAAAACAATTGCAGGTGAACGGGCGCTGATCTTTAAACTGCATCCATTGGAAAATGTCAAAAGAGCCATTGATGAGATTCGCAACCTTGCGCCCAGCGCCGTTGTGTTCGCTCACGGGGATATTAATCAAATGATCGCAAATGCAGAAGTGGTCATTACCCAGCAATCCTCTTGCACATTTGTAGCGATTGCGTTGGAAAAGGAAGTTCATACCAATTTGAAAATCAAAGAGTTGAAAAACTTAATGCCAATCCAGAACGAAGGAAATTCTGCAAAATATATTTCCCAGATTTGCGAACGGGTACTGCACACACCTTTGGAGATATTGCAGGCGAAACGCAGACAGACTCAATCCCGTCTTAAACGAAATCAAGCGGATGCATATTAAACTTGCAATTTTGTTTACCAATTGTTAACTGTTTCTTAGGTTGCCATTAAGAGAATTGATGTATCATCTCATTATAGAAAACGGAGCGTATATGGAAACATTTTTGCCATCTGTCATTTTTTTGTCCATGGTTGTAGTCTTCAGTGTCGATGCGACCCGCAAACGCCGCGACTTCCTGAAGAAACGCAACCGCTCATAACCAGTCATCTTCTCCTCCTTCTTGCCTCTTTGAGGCAGCTACCCGCCTCATCAGCGGGTAGCTTTTATTAACGAAACCCATACAATATCTTAAAACAGTCTTCACAGGTTCTTAATAGCCCGCAGGTAGACTTATGCTTGTAACAAGGAGAAAAATATGGGACTCGCAGATTTACATCTACACACAATTTACAGCTACGACGGCACAGCATCACTCTCTGCCGTTTTGAATCGCGCAAAACAACTGGGGCTGGATGTGATCGCCATCACCGACCATGACGAAATCGCAGGAGCGCTCAAAGCGCTGGAAATCGCATCTTCCTATAACGTGGAAGTGATCCCCGGAATTGAAATTACCACCGCTGACGGTGACCTGCTGGCCCTCTTCATCACCGAAAAAGTAGATGCCGGACTCTCGCTGGTTGAAACCGTTTTGCGGGTTCGCAAGTTGGGCGGCGTTTGCATAGCTCCACACCCAATGGCGGGCGGCATGCATGAAAAGCCTGAAGGCACGCACGATCCTGAAAGCATTGCGCAACCCAGCCGTCGCTGAAACACTGATTGGTATCGAAACCTACAACGGCACATCCATTGACCGCATCAGCAACCATTCTGCAAATCTGCTTGCCAGCCGATTACAGATTGCCAAAACAGGCAGCAGTGACGCGCACATTATAGACACCATTGGCTTTGGCGCAACTGAATTTGAAGGCAGCAGCGCCACAGACCTATTATCTGCTTTGAAAAACAAAACCACAAAAGTTCGCAGACAAACAGAGTGGAGCGCCTTCAGAATACTGGGCAGTTGGGGAATACGGTACGTGGAAAGCGCATTTGTCCGCATGACGGGCATGGTTCGCGCATAAGAAACAACATCTTTATAAAAAAATAGGAACAACGTAGATCATGAAAAACATTTTAGTAACCAACGATGACGGCGTACTCGCTCCCGGGCTTTTGGCTCTGGCACAGGAAATACGTCATCTCGGAAAAGTAACCATCCTCGCACCTGATAGAAACTGGTCAGGCGGCGGGCACGTAAAAACATTGGATCGCGCTTTGCGCCTGCGCGAGTTTCATCTTGAAGATGGCTCACAGGCCTTCGCCAGCGACGGCGCGCCATCTGATTGTGTTGCACTGGCAATGCTCGGCTATTTCAAAGAACAATTTGATCTGGTCGTCTCCGGCATTAATGTCGGCGCAAACCTTGGGCATGATGTCACCTACTCTGGAACTGTCACTGCCGCGATGGAAGCTGTGATCGCGGGCATACCAGGTGTGGCTGTTTCACTCGAAGTACCCGAAGGACACATTGGGGCAATTGACTTTCAGCCTGCCGCACATGCCGCCACGATTGCTGTCCAAAACGTGATTACGAATGGATTACCTGCTGATACCTTATTAAACGTCAACGTGCCTTTTCTAAAAGAGGAAGATATTCACGGCTTTCGTATCACACGTCAGGGATTGCGCGTGTATCACAGCCGCCTTGATGAACGCACAGACCCACGCGGACGCCCCTATTACTGGATCGGTGGTGACGCGCCGACGGGTGTCTCAGAATCAGGAACAGATGTCGGGGCGTTGGCCGCGGGGTTTGTATCCGTCACACCTTTACAACTTGACCTAACCGCTTATCGCGCCATTTCCGATTTGAATACATGGAACTGGCATTCCCAACCTTTTGAATTATCGTTGCTTACCCCTGCTGTTGTTGCAGCAGAACCGTAAGCCGCGTTCAAAGCGGTGCTTCAAAGAGTGAAAAATTAGCACAATTAACTCATTGACAGTTATGAAAAGATGGTTACAATACATAAAATGTGAAATTTTCACAAAGATAAGTAAAAAGAGGTTTTTATGTTGATTGAGTTTACAATAGGCAATTTCCGCTCTTTTAAAGATCGTGCGACACTAAGTATGGTCGCCGCAAATACCAAAGCTCGAGATCCACAAGTTAATGAGAACAATACTGTTGCGACTACCGATAATTTAACCTTACTTACAAGCATGGCTATTTACGGAGCAAACGCAAGTGGGAAGAGTAACCTGATAAAAGCATTAATATTTATGCGTCGATTAGTTTTATATTCATCAAAAACTACTCAAACTGATGAAGAAATTGATGTTACTCCTTTTCGACTAAATATAGTTAATGAAAAGAAACCCTCGTTTTTCGAGATGGCTTTTCGGTTAAATGAAATCACCTATCGTTATGGATTTGAAGTTAATTCAAAAAAAATAGTTTCAGAATGGCTTTTTTATTCGCCATACGGCAGGGAAATCCGTCTTTTTATTCGTGATGGTGAAGACATAAAATTATCCAAAGATTTTAAGAGCGATAACGCTGTAAAAAAGCTAACCCGTCCTAACGCGTTATTTCTTTCAGTTGCCTCTCAGTTTAACAGCGAAATCGCATCCGCTGTACTAGGGTGGTTTCGTTCAATTGGGGTAATTTCTGGATTAGATGACATGGGGTATAGAGGCTTTACTGCAAGGAAGTTTTCTGAAGATGAAAAATACCGCAGTGAAATATTAAGTCTTATTCGAAGCTCTGATATAGATATTGACAATGTTATTGCCGAAAAGGGAAAGATGTCGGAAAGTTTGCCTCAAAACATACCTCAAGAACTGAGGGAATTCCTTATTACCCAGAACAAGGGTAGCGATGACATTGTTAATTTAAGAACTACGCACAAGCGGTTTGACGCAAAAGGGATTCCTGTGTCTAGTATCGAATTTGATTTGGGCGATGAGTCTGAGGGTACACAAAAATTATTTCACATGTCAGGTCCAATTGTTGATGTGTTGACAAATGGAAAAGTTTTGGTTGTTGATGAAATTGAAGCGAGATTGCATACTTTCCTGACACGAAAATTAATTCAATTGTTTAATTCGCAGACAACAAATCCAAAACGAGCACAATTAATTTTTGCAACTCACGACACAAATCTGCTTTCAAACAAATTGTTTCGCCGTGATCAAATATGGTTCGTAGAAAAGGATAGTCAAAGCGCCAGCCATTTATACTCTTTGGCGGAGCTTAAGGTGCGTAATGACGCCTCTTTTGAGAATGATTATTTACAAGGAATATATGGGGCAGTCCCCATGTTCGAAGAAATGCGTCAAATACTTGTGGATATAAACAGGGACGAGAAAAATGACGCCGAATAAACCACAATTTAACCGACGAACACGAACTTATATGAGAACAGTTGACACTGTTTCTGTTCTGCAAAGATTTTTGATCGTCTGTGAAGGCAAGAAAACTGAGCCACTTTATTTTGAGCAATTTCGCGCTCCAGGTCTTGTGATTGAGGCAAAAGGTATAGGCATGAATACCGTTAGCCTTGTCAAGGAAGCTTTGAGGTTACAAGGTGAAGGGACTTACGATCAGGTATGGTGCGTTTTTGACAAGGATGATTTTGAAAAAATTGACGATGCGATTCAATTTGCTCACAGCAGAGGAATGAGAACTGCATATTCAAATCAAGCGTTTGAACTTTGGTATGTGTTGCATTTTTGTTGTATGCAAAATGCGCTTGATAGAAAAGCCTATATAAAGATGTTGGAAAGAAAAGAACATTTAGGTTTCAAATATCAGAAAAATGATCCGCGACTGTATGAATTATTACTACCCAAAATCAATATTGCCATTAAAAACGCTCAAAAGTTGTTGAGAGAGTATGGAAAAGTAAAGCCCAGTTTAAATGATCCATCTACAACTATACATAAATTGGTTATGGAACTGCTTGAACATGCAAAACCAATAAGTGAACGCTTGAGATAATCGCAATGCCTACGAATTAGCCCGTCATTTGACGGGCTTTTTTCTTAACCAGATGTTAACCTGTTCTTCCATTGCCATTAAGAGCGGGTAGGTATCATCACATCGTTGTATAAAACCTAAAGGAGATTTGAAATGTCAAAAACTGTTCGTTCATTATTGTTTGTAGTAGTGGCCATGAGCCTCTTGCTCGCCGCCTGCGGTACCCCAGCCACTCAAGCCCCAACAGCGGCGCCTGAGCCGACCAAGGTTCCCGCAACCACTATCCCAACCATCGCCCCGACCGAAGACCCAATGTCGATGTATGCCCCAGACGCTGTCACTGGTGACATCGTCACCGCTGGTTCCTCCACCGTCTTCCCTCTTTCCGAGCGCATGTCTGAGCTCTTCCAACAGGAAGGCTACACCGGTAACATCACCGTGGATAGCATTGGTTCCGGCGCTGGTTTCGAGCGCTTCTGCAAGACCGGCGAGACCGATATTGCCAACGCTTCCCGCAAGATCAAGGACAGCGAAGTAGAAGCTTGCGCGGCTCTTTCCCCTGCTCGCACTCCAATTGCTTTCCGCGTAGGTACTGATGCTCTCACCGTGGTTGTGAGCGCCGAAAATGATTTCGTCACCAACCTCACCAAAGAACAACTTAAGATGATCTACACCGGCGAAGTGACCACCTGGGATCAGGTTGACCCTGCCTTCCCTGCCGAAGCCATTTTGGTCTACGGTCCAGGCGCTGATAGTGGCACCTTCGATTATTTCAACGAAGCTATAGTTGCTCCTTTCTTCCTAAACGCTGATGGCAAAGCTGATACTAAAGCTGGCAAAGAAGCTCTGCTTGGGCTCGCTGGCGCACAGTTCTCTGAAGACGACAACGTGCTCGTTCAGGGCGTTGAAGGCAGCAAGTATGCAATCGGTTATTTCGGCTTCGCTTACTTCTCCGAAAACTCCGCTGCTTTGAAGGCTGTTGCTGTTGAAGGCGTTGAACCTTCCGAAGCCACCGTCAACGATGGAACCTATCCCATCGCCCGCCCGCTCTTCATCTACTCTGATGCAAACATCCTCAAAGAGAAGCCACAGGTTGCTGCTTTCATCTACTTCTACCTGAGCAATGTCAACGACAACATCCTTGATGTGGGTTACTTCCCCGCTCCCGCTGCCGACACTCAGGCCTCCATGGATGCCTGGATGACCGCCACTGGAAACTAGTACTACATTTTGATAATATTACAGGGCTGATCTCTTCGGGGTCAGCCCTGTAATGCCGTAAAAGCTATTTTATGAATTGAGGCAAGCCTTGAGCGCCCAAAACTTTCGCCCACTAAATTTAAGAAAAAAAATAAGACTCGGGGAAACCGTTATTCAATCCCTGCTTTTTATCGCGGGTATTTTATCCATTTTTATTACCGTTACATTAGTTTATGAATTAGGCAAGGAAGCCCTGCTCTTCTTCAACAACCCGGATGTTTCCCTTGCGAAATTTTTCGGCACCACTGAATGGCAGCCGGGGATTGGGAAATATGGCATCTGGCCGCTGGTGACCTCTACATTAATTACCAGTTTTATTGCGATGCTCATCTCGCTTCCGCTCGGACTGGCAGCTGCTCTGTACTTAAGTGAATACGCCTCCCCGAAAGTACGTTCCATCTTAAAACCTATCCTTGAAATTTTGGCGGGCATCCCCACCGTGGTATACGGTTTCTTTGCCTTGCTTTTTATAACACCGATCATACGCTCCATTTTTGGTGAAGATAACGTCGAAATCTATAACATGGCTTCCGCAGGACTTGTGATGGGCATTATGATCCTGCCGTTGATTTCCTCGATGAGTGAAGACTCGTTCAGCGCTGTCCCTCGCCCATTGCGCGAAGGCGCATATGCCATGGGCGCAACCAAATTAGAAACCAGCCTGCAGGTAGTATTGCCCGCGGCGCTTTCTGGAATTGGCGCAGCCGTCATATTAGGAATCTCCCGCGCCATTGGCGAAACCATGATCGTGGCTGTTGCGGCAGGTTCTGGGCCAAACTTCACCTTCAACCCATTCAAAGCCGCCGAAACCATGACCGGCAATATCGCCCGTATCAGCGGCGGCGACTTAAGCTACGGCTCCATCGATTACACCAGCCTCTTTGCGATTGCGATGATGTTGTTCCTGGTAACTCTCGTATTAAATTTGATCAGCCAGTATATTGTACAGAGATTTAGAGAACAATATGAATAAAATTTTTGGTCAAACTATTGGAAAGTCAACCCATGAACCAGTCTAGAGATCATTTTCCTGAAGGCGATGCTTTTCGCCGCGAATTAAACGGACGGTATCGCAGCGCAACGATTGGGCAGATCGCATTTCTTTCTGCTTTGTTGATTGCAGTCATCAGCCTGACCGCGCTGCTCTATAACATTGTCGACGGCGCTTTTGGATATACCGCCTACGAATATAAGGTTGACCCATCCACGATCACTCCCAAACCTTTGAATGAATTAACGCAACAGGAATTGTTGGATGTGCTCAAGGCAAATATCTCGTCAGGCGCATACAATAAATTGAACAATGAGCAGGTAATGGAGACGCGTTCTCAATCAGACCTTTTATCTCTTGTTCTTGAAAGAATTATCAGGATCGATACAAAAGCAGTCTGGTCCTTAACTCAATCCTTGTTTCATAAAGCGGATATCGAAACTGAAGTTGCGGATAAATATCCAGACGCAAGACTCGAATTTCGCTCCTGGCTGACTATGAGTTTTCTCTCCAGCCCCATGTCATCACGCGCTGAATTTGCAGGCGCTCGCACTGCCATCCTCGGGTCTTTGTGGCTGGTAGGAATTGCGGTTTTATTTGCACTGCCCATCGGCGTTGGTGCGGCCATATATTTGCAGGAATATGCGCCAAAGAATATATTCACTCGTATTATCCAAACCAATATTAATAATCTTGCAGGCGTCCCAAGCATTGTGTATGGGATGTTGGGACTCGCTCTTTTCGTTCGTGTGCTCGAACCGCTTACGAGCGGCAGCCTGTTCGGGGTCACGGATTCAAACGGACGTACTGTGCTGGCCGCCGGGCTAACCATGGGTGTGCTGGTGATGCCTTTGATCATCATCAATGCACAGGAAGCCATCAAGGCAGTGCCAGATTCTTTGCGCCAGGCTGCCTATGGTGTCGGAGCCACCCAATGGCAGACGATCTGGCATCATGTCTTGCCTAACTCCATCGCAGGGATTCTCACGGGCACGATCCTCGCGGTTTCGCGTGCCATTGGCGAAACGGCTCCATTGATCGTGGTGGGCGCATCAACTTTCATTACGGTTGACCCGCAAGGTCCCTTCTCGAAATTCACCGCTCTACCCATCCAGATTTTTAACTGGACAACCCGAGCCCAGCCTGAATTCCACGCCATTGCCGCCAGCGCCATTATTGTTTTGATGGTCATGCTGCTATCATTGAATGCAACCGCAATCCTGCTTCGCAATCGTTTTCAGCGAAGACTGTAATCTAATTTTTTGGATGTGAACCATGGAAAATAACTCAACACCGGAATACGCAATAACAACCCACGATCTCTCCATTCATTACGGCAGCTATACCGCTGTAAGTGGAGTGAACCTTAATGTGGAAAAACAAAAGATCATTGCCATCATCGGGCCTTCCGGTTGTGGAAAATCCACTTTGCTGCGCGCCTTTAATCGCATGAATGACTTTGTCCCCAATTGCCGCGTGACTGGTGAAATTCTTTTGCAGGGTCAAAATCTTTACGGCAAAGATGTCGATCCCGTGGAGGCGCGCCGAAAAATTGGCATGGTCTTCCAGAAGCCGAATCCCTTTCCAAAGTCTATTTATGAAAACATCGCCTGGGGCGCGCGCATCAATGGCTTTAAAGGAAATATGGATGAACTTGTCGAGCAATCGCTGCGCAGTGCAGCCTTATGGGAGGAAGTGAAAGACTTGCTGCAAAAAAGTGCATACGAACTTTCAGGCGGCCAGCAGCAGCGTTTGTGCATTGCCCGTACGATTGCCATTCAACCTGAGATTATTTTAATGGATGAACCCGCTTCTGCATTAGACCCGATCTCCACACTGCGCATCGAAGAATTGATGCAAGAGTTGAAGAAGAACTACACCATCATTATCGTCACGCACAATATGCAGCAGGCCGCGCGCGCCTCTGATTACACAGCCATGATGATGATCGATGACAAACGTTCCGGCGGCGTGATCGAATTTGATGAAACCAAAAACATCTTCACCCGCCCCAAAGATAAACGCACTGAAGATTATGTAACAGGCAGGTTTGGATAAAACAGTCTGTGTATCATTGAAGGCATATTTCCAGGAAAGTATCGTCAGATGTAATTGTCAGTAGTAAAATAAGTCAGATGAGGTATTTATGATCAGAAAAACATTTGAAAACGAGATACAGCAGGTGAAAGATGAAGTACTTCTGCTTGGCTCCATGGTGGAACATGCCATTATCGCCTCAGTGGAAGTATTAAAGAAACGCGATATGAAAGGCGCTGAGAAGATCATCGCCGAAGATAAAGAGATCAATAAAAAACGATTTGCAATTGAAAATCAGTTAATGGTCCTTATCGCCACACAACAACCCATGGCGCACGATCTGCGCCTCCTGGCTTCATGCATGGAAATTATTTCCGAGTTGGAGCGCATGGGTGATTATGCCAAAGGCATCGCGAATATCAACATTCGCATGGGCGAAGAGACCCTGCTCAAGCCGTTGATCGATATTCCGCGCATGGCACAGCTTGGCACGGGTATGCTCCATCGTGCGCTGACCGCTTTCGTCAAAGAGGATGTGGAAGCAGCGCAATCCATCCCGGTTGAAGATGATGAAGTGGATGCGTTGTATAACCAGATCTATCATGAATTAATGTTGATTATTATTCAAGACCCAAGATCGATTGAACGCGCGAACTGGTTATTATGGGTGGCGCATAATTTGGAGCGTGTCGCAGACCGCGTGACGAATATTTGCGAGCGCACGGTCTTCATTGCCACAGGTGAATTTAGCGAGATCAAATCCAGTGATGATGAGTTTTGGAAGGGTCAGAAAAAGTAGTTGAAGTAAAGAGTGAATAGTAAAGAGTGAATAGTAAAAAGTAAAAAGTGGATGCGATTTTTTGCATCCACTTTTTGTTTGGCTAAACTATCAAACTATCTAACTAGCTAAACCACTCACCCCATTCTGCCTGTGATATAGGATTCGGTGAGTTCTTCTTTTGGCTTTGTGAACATTTGCGTGGTGGGCGCGAACTCCACCAATTCACCGAGCCAGAACAAGCCAGTGAAATCAGAAACACGCGCGGCTTGCTGCATGTTGTGTGTCACGATCACAATCGTATAATCTTCTTTTAGATCGGCAATTAACTCTTCGACGCGCAGGGTGGCAATCGGGTCAAGCGCAGAAGTGGATTCGTCCATTAAGATGACTTCGGGTTGAACAGCGATGACACGGGCGATGCACAATCTTTGTTGCTGACCAAGCGACAGACCCATCGCATCAGCTTTTAAATTAGTTTTTACCTCATCCCATAACGCGGCGCGTTCCAAACTGCGCTGCACAACATCATCCAGGTTGACCTCCATGCCCATTACCCGCGGACCAAACGCCACGTTGTCGTAAATAGACTGTGGAAATGGATTCGGCTTCTGAAAGACCATGCCCACCCGCTGACGTAAATTAACCACATCCATACCCGGCGCATAGACATCCTCGCCGTTGAGTAATACCTTGCCATCCACACGCGTACCAGTGATGGTATCGTTCATGCGATTTAGGCAGCGCAAAAAGGTGGATTTTCCACACCCCGAAGGCCCGATTAACGCGGTCACTTTTTGGGGCTGAATTTCAAGATTGATATTGGAAAGCGCTTTCGAATTGCCGTAATAAAAATCCAATTGCTGGACAGAGAAGGTAGATGAAGTTGTGGTCATGCTGTGATTTTATCAGAAAGGGAGTTGGGGAAAGGATGAGCGCTTCGCGTGAAAGATAAAGGATTGGGTGAGTCCGCTTGAGCGCGCTTTGTAAGCATAGCGTGGACGTTTAAGTCCATGCGGGTTGGCAGGTGGATACTGCTCATTTCGCTGCGAAAGATTCGAGAGAGACTCTCAAAGCACAAACAAAAATTTCCTTAAAACAGAATCAACTATCCGTAAGGGCGAGGCGGTATAATTCACGTCAATGAAACGAGTACTAGTCTTCTTCCTGCTTTCCATTTTCATATTAACCTCCTGTAGTTCCTCCAACAATTCCTCCACATCTGATTCATCTGCCCAATATATTGAGAACAAAGGTTCCGATACCATCGTGAATCTCGCTTTGGCGTGGGCTGAGAAATATCAAAGCGACCACCCAAGCATCCGCATATCGGTAACAGGCGGAGGGTCTGGGACGGGAATCGCGGCCTTAGTCAACGGCACAGTGGATATCGCCAACGCGTCGCGCAAGATCAAAGAGGAAGAGACCGCCGAAGCGCAATCCAATGGGGTTAACCCTGTTGAGCATATTATCGCGCGCGATGCGATTGCCGTGATTGTCAATCCGAACAATCCAGTCAGTACATTAACACTGGGACAAATCTCGGATATTTACAGCGGCAAACTTACAAATTGGAATCAAGTGGGCGGTGATGATAGGCCAATTGTAAAATTATCACGCGAAACAAATTCAGGCACGCACGTTTATTTTCTGGAGACCGTTTTACGACTCGGAAGCAAGGAAGATAAAACATTATTTTCAATGGACACACTTTTACTGCCGTCATCCGAAGGTATCATTTCAGAAGTCCGCGATAACCCGAATGCCATTGGCTATGACGGACTCGGGTACGTGCCTGATGATCTAAAAACAATTGCCATCGCAGAAGAAGCAGGCGGGGCCTATGTTTTACCCTCCATCGAAACCGTGAACGATAAAACCTATGCCATCGCGCGTGACCTTTATATGTACACCAACGGCCAACCGACCGGTGTGATCAAAGAGTATCTTGATTGGATTCTTTCTGATGAAGCACAAGTGATCGTTGCCGAGTTGGGTTTTGTGCCTGTACTAAAATAAATTCGTAGGGGCGCGTCGCGACGCGCCCCTACAAGGTGAAATTATGGAAAAATCTTTATCATGGCGTGAATTTATCATCACCCGCTTGATTCAATCTTCTGGTTATTCTGCCATCCTATTTGTTGCGCTTATCTTTTTCTTCCTTTTGCGCGAAGGCCTGCCCACACTCAGCGAAGTGGACGCATCCTCACTGCTCAACATTCGCTGGTATCCCATCGAAGACTATTTCGGTATCCTGCCGCTCATCACAGGCTCGCTGATCGTAACGCTCGGCGCAACGCTCATCGCGGTCCCATTTGGAATTGGCACCGCCGTTTATATCTCTGAGATCGCGCCGCGCTGGGTACGTGAAATTCTAAAACCTCTGGTGGAATTGCTTGGCGGACTGCCCTCAGTCGTGTTGGGATTTCTTGGGATTCTCGTCCTCTCGCCATTTCTGCGGGTCTTTCTGGACCTGCCAACGGGTCTGACAGCCTTTACAGGATCCATCCTGTTGGGAGGGATCGCAGTGCCTACCGTTGTTTCGGTGGCCGAGGATGCGCTTGATTCTGTCCCGCGTGCCTATCGTGAAGGCGCATGGGCATTGGGTGCCACGCGCTGGCAGACCATCTGGCGTGTGACATTGCCCGCCGCCAAATCAGGCGTGCTGACAGCCGTCATGCTCGGCGTGGGACGTGCTATCGGTGAAACCATGACCGTGATGATGGTGACCGGCAACGCGCCTGTTCTCGCTGTAAAACTTGGCAACCTCTTCTCCCCCGTCCGCACGATGACCGCGACCATTGCCGCAGAAATGGGTGAAGTTGCCAACGGCAGTACACACTATCATGTTTTATTTTTTATCGGAATGGTCTTGTTCATTATTTCATTCATCGTGAATATCATCGCCTCGTCTGTTGTATTTCGCGCAAAGAAACGCGCTGAGAGAATCCTTTCATGATGACCAAATTCCTCTCGCGTAACCGTCACACTGTCCAACGAATCGGATTCATTGGAATCACCATGATGGCAGTTGTGACTGTCCTCCCGATTGTCGGCACGATCATCTTTATCCTTCTCAAGGGCGGCTCTGCTATTTCATGGGAATTCCTCTCAGGTTTCCCGCATGATGGAATGCGCGCCGGCGGAATTTTGCCAGCCATTATTGGCACACTCTACCTGACCATCGGCACCGCATTTTTTTCTGTCCCCTTGGGAATTGCCGCTGCCATCTATCTCGCTGAATACGCCAAAGATAATCAACTGACGCGCCTCATCCGCCTTGCAATCATTAATCTCGCGGGGATTCCTTCCGTTGTGTACGGATTGTTTGGGCTGGGATTATTCGTCCTGTTCCTGCAATTCGGCACATCCATTCTTGCCGCTTCCCTCACACTCTCGATCATGACTCTGCCGGTCATCATCAGCACTTCAGAAGAAGCATTGCGCGCCGTGCCGCAAGCCTTCCGCACCGTGAGCATTTCCCTTGGGGCAACCCGCTGGCAGACCATCAGCCGCATCATTTTAAAAGAAGCCTTGCCAGGTATTTTGACAGGCGTTATTCTCGGTCTGGAACGTGCCGCTGGCGAAACTGCCCCCATCCTGTTCACAGGCGCAGCATTCTTCCTCCCAAGACTTCCTCACTCCCCTTTTGATGCAACCATGGCGTTGCCCTATCATCTATTTGTCATCTCCACGCAGGTGCCTGAAATGCCGATTCAAATCCAATATGGCACGGCGCTGGTACTGCTGGTTTTTGTACTGACCATGAATGTCATCGCAACTGTGATTCGTTCACGTGCAAGAGCAAGAAGACAATGGTAACAACAATCGTAAATCATCAATCAAAAATCGTAAATCATACATGAACAAAATAATCATAGAAAATCTCTCGCTCCAATACTCCGACGGCACCGAGTCACTCCGTAACGTCAGCATGGAAATTCGTCAGAACGCTGTGACCGTTTTATTCGGTCCAGCAGGAGGCGGAAAATCCACCTTATTGCGCTGTCTTAATCGTCTCAATGATTTGACCGAAATCAAAGCCAGCACGGGGCGCATCCTGATTGACGGTGAAAATATCCTCGATCCAAAAACAGATGTGATTGCTCTGCGCCGCAAAGTTGGCATGGTCTTCGCGCGCCCTGTTCCGCTGCCAATGAGCATCCGTGGAAATATCACCTACGCACTTGAACTCGCAGGTGAAAAACGAAAATCAAAATTAGATGAAGCCGTGGAGCGTAGTTTAAAACTTGCCGCAGTTTGGGATGAAGTAAAAGATCGTTTGGATGCGCCCGCGATTGCGCTTTCAGGCGGACAGCAGCAACGGGTCTGCCTCGCGCGCGTGATCGCTTTGCAGCCGCAAGTAATCCTGCTGGATGAACCCACCTCAGGCCTTGACCCGATCTCCACTGGAAAAGTGGAAGCCGCATTGATTGAACTCAAAAAAGAATACACCGTAATTCTCGTGCCGCATTCTGTTCAGCAAGCCGCGCGCACAGCCGATTACGCTGCGTTCTTCTTAACAGGTGAACTCATAGAATATGCAGAGGGTAAAAAATTATTCACAACACCAAAGCAAAAAAAAACCGAAGATTACATCATGGGCAGGTTTGGGTAAATCAAAAGGGCTGTCAATTACGACAGCCCTTTTTTTATCCTTCTTCATTCAGCCTTCATCCTTGCTCATCACCAAATTCTTTCCAAATTCTCGTTATCTCCAACCTCGCGCCCCACTTTCGCCATATCGACCCACTCGCCATGAATTTTTACGCGCACCACATCGCTGGTGTAATCTGTGGTGGTTGAATTGCCATTGTTGAATAAATACGAACCCACCGCATAAATATCGACTGGGACTTCCAGCTTTTCAAATTTACGAATCTTATCTGGATTAAAACCACCCGATACAACGATCTTCACGTTATAACAAAATTGCTTCGCCGCCTCTTTCCAAACCTCGGGCAGGGTCCAGCTTTCCCAGGCATGATCCACCCCCTGGCGAACGTTGAACACCAGGCGTGGGTTCACGCCCAGATCCAACGCAGGCTCTCCCAACGGCTGCACAGAAACATCCCGCAAACTTCCGCTTGTATCCAAACGCACACCATATAGTTTATATTTTTCAGCTTCTTCCTGATTGCCCGCATCCATCAACTCGCGGTATTTTGCAAACATACCATCCAAGACCCGCAGCGTATCGCGAACAGAATCATTGTTGAAATCGACCAGCGCAATGCGCGGAATTCGCGCAGGCAAAATATGCGAGAACTGCATCATCGCTTCGGCTGTGTCGCCAAGGAAAGATGCAATCGCGGCATGAGCCACTGTCCCGCCGCCCGCGCCGCCCCACCAGTCACCTTGTGCATCCGTCGAGACAAACGCGCCAAGTTCCTGTGCAAAGTCTTTGTTAAATCTTTGCAAGGCAATGTTATAGGCATATCCATCAGCGGCTTGCACTTCATGCACATCAAAACGGGCAGGGAAAAACAAAACGGGTTTCCCGCGTGAAGCAACCAGAGTCTCATATACATTCGTCGCCACCCGACTCGAACGCGTGAGAATTCCAAGAGATGGAGTTTCAAGCAAAGCGAAGTCGCGATATCGTCCACGCACTTTAATGACGGGTTGAATTTTGGTCGGATCGCCCTCGTATTTGACAATGCTCCCATCTTGCACCGCCCACACTTCGAGCTTATCTGAGGTGTCAATAAATTTATCACCTTCGAAATAACCTGTGCAATGCTTGAGCATGGCTAGAGATTTATCCACACCAACTACAGTGGTTTTGCCCATCCTGCGCGTGAACCACTGCATCTCCACTTCAATATCGCCCACCGCAATATCATCAGAAGAAATGCCTGTTGGCAAGTTGTGAAATTGTCCTGAATATTGATATCCCTCGGCTGACAAATTGAGCAGCATACGGTTGATATTCTCGAAATACTTATCCGAGTACCAGCCGCGGCGCATACGTTCGATATCTAATTTGAATGTTTCGTTTGTAAGTCTTTTACCATCAAATATGGACATGTTTTTTCCTCAACTCTCTGTACGGAGTGCGGACTTCAGTCCGCTTCAGATTCAAAAGCGGACTGAAGTCCGCACTCCGATTCGTTATTCTATGGATTTGATAACCTGCATCCCGGCATTCGCAAAGCGGATATACGCTTCATTCGCCGCGTCGGTATGATCCACGACTCCGGGCACTACTACAGGGGAGGTGCAATCTTCGAGCAGGTACACTTTCTTTGCAAGTTCAGGGTCTACGGCTTGGATATCTTCAAGCATGTCAGCGACCGTCCACGCTACGCAATGACTCTTGGCCTGTCCCGCGATATAAAGTTTATCTACACTTTGTAATTGCTGAATAAATTTCGGGTTGCGTATGCCGAGCGTCTCGCCCATTGGGCCAGTCAACACTTCGGGGCCAATGGCTGAATAATTTTCTGTAAAGGGTTTGTCACCTTTCATCTCAAATTCGGGCTGGGCCAGCCGCGCAACAGAATGAAAGAAGATGGCTTCTTCTACGGCGGGCACAAGCGCATGTCCGATGCCGCCCAGCATGGCGTGATACGGCCAGATGGTCAGTGCAAATTTCCCTTTCTTTTGCAATTCTTCGGCATAATGAATCATCATTTGCTGACCATATTCAGGTGCGATCTGATAATTTGGCGCGAGCGCGGGATTAAATCTCCACTTGTTGCTGGTTAGTTCAGCGGCCTGAATATCAGTATACGGCGCTGGGTGATTTCCATCTTGATCTACAAAAAATATGGGATGAAATATTTGCTGCGCCATGTGTGTATCCATGGTGGCGGTGATGTGTGAAATATTGCCAAGGTTGCGGTAGATGAATTCACACAAACGAATATTGTCATCCACGGCGCCCTGTCCGCTGCGGCCTCCGACAAAGAGTTCAAAATTTGGGAGGCAGAATGTATTTTGCACGTCGATCAGCAACAGGGAGATGCTTTCCTTCGAAGCGGAAGCAGGTTTCAGGGTATGTTGATGCGCCCAATCGCGTGCCTGATCTGCGCGGGCGGCGTACTCCACTTTCCAAATTTGACTCACGTGGGAGGCATCAAAAAAAGATGGGATGGGAAGAAGTTGTTTGTTCATATGATTCACCTAATTGAGAAAAGCGATTTCCATTTTTTTGAATTGATAGAGCATGGCAGGTCTGTGCGCGCCTGTGATATCTTTTTCACCAGTTTCCTGCAGCAAGTCAGTGGCGAGCATTCGTTTTCTAAAATTTCTTTTATCCAATCTATCGTTGATGATAAGTTCGTACATGCTTTGAAGTTCTGAAAGCCTGAACTGCTTGGGCATTAATCCATATACGATGTTGCTATAACTGGCTTTTGCGCGCAAACGTTTCACGGCGTACTTCAAGATTTTTTTGTGGTCGAATGCGAGTTTGGGAAGTTGATCCACAGAGGCCCAGGTGAGGTCTGCCACTTTTTCTGATTCGGGCTTATCAAGAATTTTCCAGGGGATCAGGGCAAAGTAAGCCACGGTAATCACTCTCGATCTTGGGTCGCGGCTTGGGTCGCCAAACGTATAAAGCTGTTCCATATATACATTCTTTACCCCTGTCTTTTCACGTAAGACGCGGTGCGCGGCCTCTTCCAGCGATTCGCTGTGCAGTAAAAAACCGCCAGGCATCGACCATGCATCACGAAAAGGGTCTTCAGCCCTTTTGACCAGCATGGCTTTGAGTTTGTTGGTGTTCACCGTAAAGATGGCAAGGTCAACTGTAATACCGGGTTTTTCGTAAATCTCTGACTTAGTGTTCATAATACACTTAGTATATTTACGGTTTCAAACTTTGTCAAGGGGCATACTGGAATAAAAAAGCAGGCTCTGTGACACGTGTGCCGCAGAGCCTGCTTTTGTTAATTCATCCTATGCAATCAAAAGCGTTTACCACAGAATGCACAAAGCTCACAAAGATTTCAAGGAATTTACCGTGCTCTTTGTAAACTCTACAGCAAAAGTAGGCGGAGTGTGTTTTGCCTTACTCTCACAACTTTCTTTTTATTTCTTCTTATGCAGACTCGGCTTGCTCGCCTTCGATACGCTCCGATATGGGGGCATATCGATGACAAGAATTTTACATCTTGAAGTATCCAATAGTTTCTGCCATAAGCCAGGGTAACTTGTTGCAAAAGTATTTGTATCCATGGAGGAAGTTAACACTGTCGGCAAATGCGAGTGATAACGGTAATTCAGTATGCTGTGCAGTTTATCTTCCGTCCAAACTGAGTTTTTTTGACTTTCTTTAATGTCATCTAATATTAATAATGGAGTGTTGCGTATCTCGTGAATACGGCGATTAAATGTAACATCAATATCTTTACTAAATGGCTCTTTTAAATAATCCAATAATGAAGAGACATCTATGAGAATGGCTTGTCCGCCATAGGCAATACGGTCGTGCCCAATAGCTGCGGCCAGATGGGTTTTTCCACAATACGATTCGCCCAAAAATATAACCCAGCCTTTTGGGTCTTTTACAAAATTAATTGCAGCATTAAATGCCACGTGTAATGTTTTAATATCATTTTGTGTAACCGTTTTTTTGGTGACGACTCTTTCTTTGGTACGGCTTCGATAACCTGTTTCTTTTTCCGTAACGACAGTGGTGACAATTTCCTTTCCCAGATCGTTATCTCTTGGCTCAAAATTTTCAAAGGTCATTTCTACAATATCAGGCCATGAAAGCATCGAGAGCCCTGGGTTGCTTGTCTCTTCAGGTCTGCGATAATCAGGGGCATTGATTTTAATATGGTTTACAAATCCTTCATCTTGTAAACGAGAACGAATACGCCCTTCAATTTGGTCCAGCATTAAATTGGTGGTGATGACCGTCGGCAATTTGTTGGTATAACGATAATTAATGATCTGAAATAGTTTTTCCTGCGCCCAGCCCGTGGCATTCTGTGTGCCAAAATCATCCATAATCAACAAATCAGAGTTTCGAATTTCCTCAAACCGACGCTCAAAAGTTGTTTCTGGGTCTGCATATGCAAAACGCAGAGAATCGAGTAAATCTGGCACGGTAATAAATAATGTTGGCACTCCACGATTAACCGAATAGTTTGCGATTGCAGCTGCGAGATGAGTTTTTCCGCAGCCATACCCACCTTCAAGCAACAGCCAGCCAGTTTGTAATTGCACAAACTTTTCACAAACATTATAGGCTTCATGCAGGCTGTCTGCTTCCTGCAGAGTCATGAATTTTGCTTTTTTATTTCCTGAAGCATTAAAGTTCTCAAAGGTTAAATGACTTAACCGATCCAAATTACTTAAAGCAAACAAACGACCGCGCGCGCTATCAGCCACATCTTTTGCTCGACACACACAAGACTCAATTTTGCCAAATTTCTCATGCCCTGGCGGTACATCATAACTGATATAACCCACCCCCCCGCAGTGCGGGCAGTGCGGGTCTCCTAGCGACTTTACCAAATTATTAATCTCGGTTGATGAATTCGGAGAAATCGCTGTCGGTGTATCGTTTTGAATCTTTGACAATGTCTTGCTGATCTTTTCTTTCATCTTTCCCTTTTTCCTTCCAGCGCGCTAAAATGGCTTCCACATATTTCCAGTTACGAATATTGCGGCTGACCGCAATCTCGAACGCTTCTTCGAACCACACAACTGGATAATTTTTCTCTGCCTCACGCAGCATGTCCGACAATAACGGCGTGAGCGCGCCAATGTTTTCCTCGTACAACTTGAATATATTTGATTTTCTCATCGGCGCAGATGAACCCATAGCAGATTCGCGCCATTGACCTTTTTCGAAAGCCTCAGCCGATAAACGTCCACGCGGCGAATTGAGGAAATAAAAGACCTGCGCTTCGCGTTCACGCCTGAGCAGGGTCCCGCGCCCGATAGCTTTTCCCAACCCAAGCTGAATCTCCGCGTCGTCCATCCCCAGCGCCCCAACCTCAAAATCCGCCTCCCGCAAAGCGCGGAAATGTCCCTCGATATGTTCAATCCGCCAAATGGCGTGCAGAATCACCTTCAGCTCCGCGATGTCATCAATCTCACTCATCAAAGCAAGCAAGGAATCGGGAATTTGAGTAAATGTTTCAGAAGAGGTAAAACCAGCGAAGGTGGACATATTTTTTAGGCTGTCATTGAAAGCGGATAAAGTTTTATTCATCCTTCATAATTCATCCTTGCCTTTTACTCATTTGGCTTGAACATCTTTGTCGCCGCATTTTCAAACCGTGTTAATTCACCGCGGAAGATTAAATCAATTTCACCGACAGGTCCATTACGGTGTTTGGCAATCAATATCTTTGTAATATTGTTCTTGTCGTTATCCTTCTCGTATTCATCAGGGCGATAAATGAACATAACAATATCGGCATCCTGTTCCAGCGAGCCTGATTCCCTCAAATCTGAAAGCATGGGTTTTTTGTCTGTGCGCTGTTCAACCGCGCGGCTTAACTGCGCCGCAGCAAGCACGGGCACGTTCAACTCACGCGCCAGCACCTTCAAACTGCGGGATATATGCGAGACTTCCTGCACACGGTTGTCGTTACGCGAGTCTCCGCCCATGAGCTGGAGATAATCAATAATGACCAAATCAATGCCGTACTCCATATGTAAACGACGACACTTTGTTCGCAATTGCAGCGGAGTAAGAGCAGGGGTATCGTCGAGGTACATGTGCGTGTCTGAAAACACCTCGATCGCATGGTTGAATAATTCCCATTCATTTCCCACCAATTTTCCGTTACGGAGATTGTGAGAGGAAATACCTGTCTGTTGTGCGATCAAACGTTGTACCACCTGTTCGTTGGACATTTCCAGTGAAAAGATGGCAACATGTTTTTTATATATGAGCGCTGAATTTTTTGCAAGCGTTAGAAGAAAGCCTGTTTTACCCTGACCAGGGCGACCTGCAATAATCAGGAAGTCTGAAGGCTGCAAGCCGTTAAGTAGTTTATCCAGATCGGTGAAGCCCGTCGGCACGCCATGAAAATCTTCAGGACGCTTGGCGAGTTCATCAATGCGGTCATAATAATCAGAAAGAACTGCGCGTATCGGTTGAACTTCGTGCTTTGTTCTTCTCTCGCTAACGCCGAAAATGGTCTTTTCAGCTTCGCTCATAACAAAATCGATGGAATCATCGCTTTTATACGCCAGGGATGCGATCTTATTCGCGGCATTGATCATCTTGCGCCGAATGGAATGTCCTTCAACGATGCGTCCATACGACTCAGCATTCAGTGAAGACGGCACTTGATTAATTAGCGAAGTGAGATAGGCCGAGCCGCCCACTTCTGCAAGTTGACTGCTGCGATCCAACTCTTCGGATAAAGTTAACAAATCAACAGGAATGCGCTGCTCATGCAAACGCATGAATGCTTCCCAAACCCATTTGTTACGGTGAATATAAAAATCATCCGCATCAAGGAATTGAGCGACATCATAATACGCTTCGGGATTAATCAATACCGCCCCTACAACGGCTTCTTCAGCTTCTCGGCTATGCGGCACTTGCGTAGAAACTGGGCTGGCAGGGACGGCGGAATTATCCTCCCCATACGGGGGTGATTCAGGGAAATAATCAGTCATTGAATTGTGTCAAGTTTAGGTTAAGGGCGATTCGGGTTTATCTTTGTCAGGGTTGTCAATATCGAGTTTATCTATGAAATCCTTGAAAACAGACAGTCTGTCATTTCCTTCATCAGTCAATGGAACAGGCGGTGCTTTTTTGGCTGGGACAGCGGGTGCTGCGGTTTCTGGCATATCCTGATCTGGCAGTCTACCGGCTTCGTCCATTACGCTGGTGTGGACGAGGATTGGCACATGCGCGCGGACAGCGATCGCAATCGCGTCCGATGGGCGCGAATCGACGTTGATCTCGCGGCCATCCACTTCAGCCACAATATTTCCGTAAAAAATCTCGTCCTGCAAACGCACGATTTCCACGCGTGTAATCCGTGCTTTAAATGCGTTAAAAACATTTTTAAGCAGGTCGTGCGTAAGCGGGCGAACCATTTCAACTTCCTGCAAAGCGACGGTGATCGCCTCTGCTTCATAGGGCCCCACCCAAATGGTAAGGTACCGTTCTGTTGTGGTCTGCTTGAGCACAACAACGCGCTGCGGCGTCATTAAATGTACGCGGATACTATCAATAATCACTTCAATCATATCTGACATGGGGTAACTCCAATATATCTATTTTAGCATAAATAAAACCGTCGTTGTGAGAACGGGCAATATAAAATTCGGTTTGCCAGAATAAGGAAACACGGCTATAATCCGCTTCGCTCAATCGGGGCGTGGCGCAGTCCGGCTAGCGCGCTTGCATGGGGTGCAAGAGGTCGGAGGTTCGAATCCTCTCGCCCCGACAAAGTAAATAAAATCGCCCTGTCGACAGGGCGATTTTATTTTTAATTTCTCTACCGTACATTTTCAAAAGCCAGCAATGTTTTTGTGAATTGACCGCCGACCGCTGTCTGCGGTCGGCGGTCAATTGGGTGAAAACCATAGTTTGTATGGTAGAGAATTTTTAATAAAACCAACAATATGCGATAATACATTAATCATTTATGGAAACCTACAAAGCCCCACCCCACCCGCCTACAAATAGACATTCCATCATCAGCCTCGTCCTTGGAATTTTCACGATCTCCGCTTGTGGCGGCGCTATGCTTCCCCTCCCACTTACATCGATTATTTGTATCCCAATAAGTTTTTTACTCGGCCTTTTGGCATTGATCTATGGAATGATCGCCTTGAATCGAATTCAAAAGAATAACGAATCAGGCCGCCCGATGGCATGGACCGGAATCATAATCGGGGGATTTATATTTCTGTGTATGTTGTGTATGGCGCTCACAATCATAGCGCTATTACCCTTCGTGCCTGATTCAATTCATCTATCGCCCTTCCTCAATAATTTACAAAAATAATCCGCCTCACTTGCGAATCTATCTTCTCTCGGTTATCCTTGCAAATGGGAGTGGTTAGGTCCCGGTGGGTCTCCTGGTCTTCAACACCTGTGGCGGGTCGCGTTGCGGGCCGCGGTGGGTTCGACTCCCATCCACTCCCGCTTGTTATGGATTTCGGAAGTCTTATGCACAGATTTGAAAAGACTTCCGAAATCTTTTTAAGGAGAATAATGTCCATCCCTGAAATTGAACTCTTAAATAATCTTGTAGCACGTATCTTTCGTATTGAAGATGTAACCAGCGCAGACCCACGCAAGGGCTATTTCATGCGCTATCGCGGTCAATTAGTGGATGAAGATTCCGAGGCGCTCTACGACCAGTTAGCTGATGCGCTCATCCCATACGGAATCATCCCCTTATTCAAGATCGAAGAAGGCCGTCAGGTAATTTATCTCGCATCGAAACCAGCAGAACCGAAGAAAGATAATATCAACACAAACATTATCCTTTTCGTGCTGACAGTATTCAGCGTGATGCTGGCTGGCGCGCAGCCCGATGGACCAATGCCCGCAGATGCAATGGGACAAATGCTCATGCTGGCTAAGAGCATTTTTACAGGATGGCCGTTTGCATTGAGTCTCCTGGGCATTTTGGTATCGCATGAACTGGGTCACTATTTTATGAGCCGCCATCATAAGACCCCAGCCACGCTGCCTTATTTTATTCCCTTCCCATTTAGTCCGCTGGGGACACTGGGCGCGGCGATCATCATGCGTGCCATCCCAAAAAATAAGCGCGTGTTATTTGATATTGGCGTAGCAGGCCCCATCGCCGGGCTGGTTGTCGCGATTCCTGTTTTATTTTTAGGATTATCACTCTCGACCCTGGGGACGATTGATCCAAACCCAAATGGATTCATAGAAGGGAATTCCCTGCTCTATCTATTGGCAAAGTTTATAACCTTCAAACAACTGCTGCCCTCTCCGATTGAGCCGCAGGGAATTTTATACTGGCTGCAATATTTCTTTACAGGCCGCCCCGTGCCCTTTGGCGGGTTGGATGTATTCATTCATCCTGTGGCGTTTGCAGGCTGGGCAGGGATTTTAGTCACTGCGCTCAATCTCATTCCGCTTGGCACGCTGGATGGCGGGCATGTGATCTACGCGCTGTTTGGCGACAAAGCCAAAAAAACATTCCCATTTATCGTCAGCCTGCTGGTTGTGATGGGATTTTTCTGGAGCGGCTGGTGGATTTGGGCTGCGTTATTATTTTGGCTTGGACGTGTCAACGCGGAGCCGCTCGATCAGATCACCACGCTCGACCCTGCCCGCCGTGGATTGGCATTCTTCATGATCTTCGTCTTTATTTTGGTATTCATGCCCGTTCCATTTATGACCCTCGCACAATAAGTATCATCATGATTAGTAACGTCCCGTAGAATTCACGGCCTGTTTTTGGTCAACATTCCACGGGACGTTTAGTATAAAATTGGACACCATGAAAAAATCATTAAACATCATCTTCATTACATCCATGTTGGCGGCCGCGTGCGCCGCGCCTGTCCCATCCACGAGTGAGTCTTCCACATCTGCGGTGCAGGCAGGCACGAAAACGCCGAGGCCAGAATCAACTGTCGCGGCGCAGACCAGGCTGGACGTTAAGAAAGAGGCGTTGAACGGGTTGGAAGTCACAGTTTGGGCGCCGTGGTACGGCGTCGAGTTGGGGCTGCTTAATACTTTCGTCGAGGAATTTAATTCTGATAATGAGTGGGGCATCAAAGTAAACATGGAGGGGCAGGTCAATTTTACAAATCTATATGAAAATGTTACGGCTTCTCTGCCCACTACCGAAAAACCTGATCTGGTGATCGCATTGCCCGAGCATGCCTTGGAATGGAGCGCGGATGGTGTTGTAACGGATCTAACGCCGTATGCAGAAGACCCATTGTACGGAATCGATTCAAGTGATATTCCCTTTGTGTTTTGGAATCAAGATTCAAGCGGTGAGACGCGTGTGGCAGTGCCTGCGCAGCGCACCGCACGCTTTTTACTTTGGAATGAGACATGGGCTGGCGAGCTGGGTTTTGATTCTTCGCCAGATACGCCTGAAGATTTCAAGCAACAGGCTTGCCGCGCACAAAAAGCCATGCTCAAAGATGACTCAACTCAAAATGATTTCATGGGCGGCTGGCTGGTGGATACCGAACCGATGACCGCCTATGCCTGGCTGCTTGCTTTTGAAGGCGGCGTTTTGGATGGCAGTGATTATCGTTTTCTAACTCCCAATAATATTAAAGCATTCAAATATTTGCGCGAACTTTCTGAAACGGGCTGCGCCTGGCAAGCCGCAGAAACCGATCCATTTACCGCGTTTGCAAATCGCGAAGCCATGCTCATCACCTCCAGTCTTGAAGACCTGCCCAATGCCGCACGCGCCATGGCTGCCGCTAAAAATACCGACCAGTGGAAAGTGATCTCCTTCCCCGGTGAAAATGAAGACGCGCTGATTGTTTATGGTTCTTCGTATGTAATCTTAAATTCAACCAGCAATGAACAACTCGCCGCATGGCTGTTCGTGCGCTGGTTGTTGGATAATAAACAGGATGCACGCTGGGTGGAAGCGACACACCTCTTCCCGATTCGCACTTCAACGATTGACCTGCTCGGCGACTACGAGAAGACTCATCCCCAGTGGGCGCAAGCCATAAAACTTTTACCCCAGGGTGAGGTACAACCGCAACTGGCCTCATGGCGCAAAGTAAAAATTATGATCGGCGACGGATTCACACACATGTACCGAGTCAACGTGCCCAGCGGACAAGTGCCCGCGATTCTGGCGCAAATGGAATCGATTTCACGAGATTTGGAAAAGTAATTCAAAGATAGACGGCAGACCGCAGACCATCGACCGCATTCTGCCGTCTATCAACTTAATGAACACCCGTTGCAGTTAGAAAAAAAATCCACCGATCAAAGCCGAAGCCAGCGTCATCGTTATGTTATCAATATCTTTATACTGTAAAGACTCAACCAACGCGCCCAAAAAGGCAATGACTGTGATTGGAAATATATAGTTCATAAATCCTCCCGTAAACACACCCGTCGCCACATAAATAAAAATAAGCGCACTTGCCAAGAGCCAGCCGCCCACAAAGACCCCGATTGTCCCTGCAACCGATTTCTCTCCGCTCCATGGCAGCTTTGGCGACCTAACAGCACGCCCGACAATATCGGCAACCCCATCACCGCCGCACATCATCATCAACGCGATAATGCCTGTCGGAGAATCTTTCCAATAGACCAAAGTTAACACCACGAACATAATCCCATAATACAGCGGGCCGCGTAAAATTTCCCGTGGATCACCCGTGCGCGACATGGCCTTAACGGATGCGTCATCTTTTATCACGCCGAAACCGATCAACGCGAACTGCACAGTGATCGCAAACGGCACAAGCGCCGCCAGCCAGCGCGCATCCGGCGTATCACGAAAGAGAAACCAGCACAACACAAACAACGGCCCCGTCCCAATATGAATCACCTTGCGACTCAATTTGCTATCCATCCAGCCGCGATGGGCGATAAAATCCATCGAGCGTAAAAACAACATCGAAAGCGCAAAGGTGATAAAGAGAGCGATATAGTTATTCACTTGATACTCCTGATTTAATTTAGTAATCTGGTAATAAAACCCGCCCGCAGGAAAAAAGATATTCCTTATTAATATGCTAAAATCCGAAGATGCAATTTGAGGTATTCACACTCCTGCCCGAAGTATTCCCATCTTATATTGACACCAGCATTATCAAACGCGCCCGTGAACGGGGATTGATCACCGTGCGCGTCCACAATATCCGCGATTACACACACGACAAACATCACACCACAGACGACACCCCCTACGGCGGCGGCGGCGGAATGGTAATGAAACCAGACCCGGTATTCGAAGCTGTAGAATCTGTTTTGGGATTAAATAACACGGGTCAGACTCTGCCGCCAGCTGAGTCAAACATCCCGATCATTTTACTCACCCCACAGGGACGTGTCTTCAACCAAAGCATCGCCGAAGAACTTTCTCAACACCCACGTATTGTTTTAATCTGCGGCCGCTACGAAGGTTTTGATGAACGCATTCGCGAACACCTGATCACCGACGAAATCTCAATTGGCGATTACGTACTCACCGGCGGCGAACTACCCGCGTTAATTTTGATCGACGCACTCTCACGCCTGCTGCCCGACGTACTCGGCGACCCCACCGGCGCACAAGATGACTCACACGCCATGGGCTTGCTTGAATACCCGCATTACACACGTCCGCCTGAATTTCGCGGCTGGAAAATCCCCGAAGTTCTACTCTCAGGCGCTCACGCCAAAATAGACAAATGGCGCCGCGAACAGGCATTACTGAGAACCTTGAAGAAACGCCCTGATATGTTGGAAAAAGCGGATCTGAGCAAAGAAGATAAAAAATTTGTCGAAAGTCTAAAGTCAAAAGTCGAATGACCTTAGATCTTCAACCTTTAAGCTTCGACCCAATCACTTGGAGGAAACCATGGCAACAAGATTAAACTACGGCAAGACCTTCCTGCTCGGCTTCGGCTTTTTTGGTTTAAGTGTAGTCTGGGGCGTCTACAATGCATTTGTCCCCATCTTTCTTTCAGAAAAATTCCAGCTCTCGCCCCTCCTCGTCGGCTTCTTTATGACGCTGGATAATATCGCAGCCTTATTGATTCAACCGCCCGTTGGCGCATGGTCCGATAGATTACGCTCCCCTATGGGACGCCGCATTCCATTCCTATTAATCGGCGCACCGATCACCGCAGTCGCCTTTGGATTAATTCCACTGCCTGCTGTGCTGCCCTTATTTGTAGCCTGCACCAGCACCTTGTTACTAAGCGCGGCCTTCTGGCGCACCCCGGTCATTGCACTCATGCCCGATATCACGCCTTCTGAATTCCGCTCCCAGGCAAATGGCATCATCAATTTTATGGGCGGTATCGGCACAATCATCGCCCTGCAAACAGGCGGCATATTATATAAAATGAGTCCCAGCTTTCCCTTCTGGCTTGGATCAGGACTGGTTCTATTTTCTGCGCTCATTGTATATCTTTTTATTGAAGAGCCAAAAGAATATGGACAATCAGAACAACAACCGGGCCTGCTTGAAAGTTTAAAAGAAGTTTTCACCAACCAGGATAAAAGCGGAGTGCGCATTCTCCTCGCTATTTTCTTCTGGTTCATCGGCTTCTCCGCCGTGGATACATTCTTCACACTGTATGCGAAGAATCACCTCGGTTTGCTTGAAGGCGACGGCGCCACCTTACTTTCAGTGCTGCCCTTATTCTTCGTCTTGTTTGCGATTCCTTCAGGCTATATTGCTGGAAAAATTGGGCGGCGTCTCACCATTTCGATGGGATTGATCATCATCACAATCGTATTGGTATTGCTGTACATCACACCAGCCAGCGCCCTGCTGACCGGCATTGCCCCGCTGCCATTGGTCGGCATTCCGCTCGTGGCAGGCGGCCCGCGTATGTTAACCCTCGCCGGCGTGCTCCTGATCTTTGCAGGCGCGGCCTGGGCTTTTATCAACATCAACTCCCTGCCCATGATCCTCGACTTAACCAACGCGGCGCGCATCGGCACATTTACAGGTTTATATTATTTATTCTCCACGCTCTCGGCCATTATCGGGCCAAACCTCAATGGCTGGGCCATCGAACTCACGAACAACAACTACAATGTCATCATGTTGATCGCGCCCGGGTTTATGTTGATCGCGTTATGGCTGATGCTCGGAGTGAAACATGGTGAGGCAGCGCAACGATAAGGATCAAGGATGAAGGATGAAATAAAAGTTAAGGTAAATTGGATTATTCTGGCGATTGTGGTGTTGGGTCTCACAGCCTGCGCGCAATCGCCAGATTGTTTTCAGGAAGATGTCTTTTGCGCGGGCTTGGTTACAGACACACTCGGCATTGAAGACCACGGCATCAATCAAGATACCTGGGCAGGCTTGGAAGAAGCCAAAGCAAATGGAATTGTTGACCGCATTGAGTATATTGATTCTATAGATACCCGCGACTATGAAAAAAATATCGTCTACTTTGCAGAAAAAGGCTATGACGTAATCATCACAACAGGCATTGGCCTGCTCGACGAAACGCTTCGCAGCGCAGACCTGTATCCTGATTCAGCTTTCATCGGCATGAATCAACCCTATGAAGAAGTGCGCCCGAATTTGATTCCCGTCACCTTTACCGAAGATCAAATGGGATTTGCGGCCGGGGTGTTGGCGGCGCGCATTTCAGAATCACATATTGTGGGCGCAGTCTGCGAGACCTCTGGCATAGAGTCAATGTGGCGCTATTGCGAGGGATTCCGCGCGGGGGTAGAGTATGCTGATGAAACCATAAAAGTTCAAGTAGTCTATCGTGAAAATGGCGACCGCGAAAAATTATTCATTGATGAAGCCTGGGGATTCGAGACCGCGCAGAAATTAATCCAACGCGGAGCGGATGTACTCTTTGCAGCAGGCGGAGCAACAGGCCAGGGAGCATTGCGCGCAACGGCAAATACCCAAGTCGTTGCGATTGGAACAGAACGTGACCAGCGTATGATTTTGGCAGAATCAGGTTCAAACGTGGCAACCTCTATTTTTGGGCGTGCCAGTTTCGAGGTCCAGAGTGTGATACGTCTGCTGAGGGAGGGAAATGCGTATGAAGCGGAGAAAAGTCAAATTAAGTATATGCCGTTTAATGCGAAATTTCCAGAAAGTTTGACGCGTGAAATGGATATTTTGCTTTTGGCGCTTCAGACGGGGGAAATTAAGACGGGCGTGACTCCTGAAAAGCCGTGAACTAGTTCAGGCTTGCACAATAAAAAAATAGGATTTATACTTGTCAGGTCGTAAGGCAATGCTTGAATAGCGGTATTGCCGTGAAATCCCTTACTCTTCTAGGAGAAGAAAAATGAAAAAACTGTACTTTGTTATGGCTATGTTGATCGTCGCTTCGATGATCCTCGTGGCATGTGGCACTCCCGCCACTGAAGCGCCTGTCGCTGAGGCACCTGCTACTGACGCAGCGATGACCGAAGCGCCTATTGCTACTGAAGCGCCTGCCGCTGAAGTAACACTTGATGATTGTGTGAAACCTGAAGTTTTCTGCGTAGGTCTCGTGACCGATGTGGGTAAAGTCAATGATAAGTCCTTCAATCAGTCTGCCTGGGAAGGCGTTCAGCAATCCCAAGCAGATGGCTCGGCTGATTTGGTTCAATTCATTGAGACCGCTGATGCCAAAGATTACGCCAAGAACATCGCCACCTTTGGTGATGCTGGCTTTGATGTGATCGTAACCGTTGGTTTCGGTCTCGGTGAAGCTACTTTCGCCGCTGGCACAACCTACCCTGATATTAAGTTCATCGGTGTAGATCAATTCCAGGCCTGGCAGTTTACTGAAGACACCGCAGATGATTCTGCCAATGTCACTGGTTTGGGCTTCCCTGAAGATCAGGCTGGCTTCCTCGTTGGCGCACTCGCCGCGATGATGTCTGAGAGCCATGTCATCGGCGCCGTTTGCGGTACCGATGTGGTTCCTCCAGTTTGGCGCTACGGTGAAGGCTACAAAGCCGGCGCTGCGTATGCCGATGGAATGAACAGCACCACCACCGAAGTTCAGGTTGTGTACCACAGCGATGTGGGTTTCGATAAGACCTTCACCGATCCAGAATGGGGCGCTCAGACCGCCAAAGTCATGATGGACAATGGCGCGGATGCAATCTTTGGCTGCGGTGGTTTGACCGGTAACGGCGCCATCACTGCCGCCGCTCAGGCTGGCAAGTACGCCATTGGCGTGGATGCTGATCAATATCTGACCCTGCCCGAAGCTGCTCCTCAAATGCTTTCCAGCGCGATGAAACTCATTGTCCCTGGTGTATCTGAATTGGTTGCTGCTGCCAAAGATGGTTCCATTGCTGCTGGAAACTTCGCTGGTACCGGTGGGTATGCTCCCTATCACGATCTTGATGGCAAAGTTTCTGCCGAAATCAAGGCCACCATGGAAGCGATCAACACTGGTTTGCTTGATGGCACCATCACCACCGGTGTTTCACCTGCCAAACCCTAAGTTTTAGCTTTATATCAATAAAAAGGGAAAGAGGTTTTTCCTCTTTCCCTTTTTATTTTAAGTTGATTTCATTTTCCAGAAAGAAAAGGACTTGTTTGATATAATCGCACCACAATTCACAAGTTCCACTGGAGCGAAGAATGCAATTAGAAAAGCAGTCAATTTCGCGAAGTAAACAAATATTACAATCGATCCTGGATGCAGCACTGGTCCCTTTTTTAGCCATTTTCACCGCTGTAGTGATTGGCGGGATCATTATCAAAATGGTGGGCGGAAATCCATTTGAAGCCTATATGGGATTGATCGAAGGGTCACTCGGCTCAAAGAAAGCATTAAGTGAAACCGCAATCTGGGCAACACCTTATATTTTTGCCGGACTGGCAGTTGCGCTGGGATTTAAAGGTGGTTTGTTCAACATCGGCGCAGAAGGCCAATTGGCCGTCGGTGCTGTTTTTTCAGCCTTGATCGGTTATGCCCTACCGGGCTGGCTTGGCTTTGATTTGCCTGCCATTATTCACGTCCCCTTGACGATTCTCTTTGGGATGTTAATGGGCGGTGTCTGGGCAGGCATTGTCGGCGCGCTCAAAGCATACACCGGCGGACATGAAGTAATTAACACGATCATGATGAACTATATCGCGTTGAACACAACTTCTTTCCTGCTCAATGGCGTTATGAAAGACCCAAGCCCCACAAATGTAATTGCGCGTACGCCTTTGATCGCAACCAGCGCGCGCATTGCGCCCATCTTTGATGGGTTACGCGTTCACTGGGGTTTTGTACTGGCGTTATTAATTGCCTTTCTGGTCTGGTGGATATTAAACAAAACCACACTTGGGTTTGAGATCCGCACCGTAGGTCTGAACCCGGATGCCGCCAAGTACGCGGGCATCAATGTAAAGCGTATCATTATTCTCACAATGGCGCTTTCAGGCATGTTGGCGGGTCTGGCAGGTTCGGTTGAAGTTAGCGGACTGAATTATCGTCACGAGCTTGGCTTCTCCATCGGCTACGGCTATGATGCGATAGCCATAGCCTTACTCGGGAAATCTCATCCATTGGGTGTTGTCTTGGCGGCATTCCTCTTCGCTGCCATGCGTAACGGCGCAACCCGTATGCAATTCCTGACTCAATTACCAGTGGATCTGATTTCCATGCTGCAAGCGCTGATCCTGCTCTTTGTCGCAGCAGATGCCATCGTGCGCTATATCTATCGCATTAAATCCAGAGGCGAACGCGTTGTCCTCACCCGCGGTTGGGGAGGCTAGGAGACGAACATGGACTGGAAACGTTTTGGCTTCATCGCTCTTATTATTACCCTTCTCATTGGTACAGTTGTGTATGTCGGGCAGACACGACAGACCCCTATACTCATCATCACCAGCATGTTGGCCACCACCATCGCAGTGGCAACCCCATTAACTCTTGGAGCGCTCTCCGGCGTATATTGTGAACGCGCGGGCGTGGTCAATATTGGCATCGAAGGGATGATGCTCACCTCTGCATTTTTTGGCTGGCTGGGCGGCATCTACATGTTTCAAATCTTTCACATGGCGGCTGGTGTCAGCATTATGTTTGGTGTATTCTTCGCCATTATCACCGGTGGATTAATGGCGCTGCTACTCGCCGCGCTCTCGATCACATTTAAAGTAGACCAGATCATCGGCGGAACGGTTATCAACATTCTTGCAGTCGGCTTAACAGGCTTCTTGAACCGTCAGCTATTCTTTGGAAAAGGCAGTGTCTTTGGCGGAAACGTACCCAGTTCCCCGGGTGTTCTGCCCACCATACACGTCCCCATTACAGAAATATTCGCATCACTCTGTGGATCCTCTGCAACTTGCCTGGAAAATGTACAGGCGATCAACCGCGTGTTTGATCAAAAACCAATTGCAATCTCCGCAATCCTCCTCGTGTTTATCTCTCACTATATTCTGTTTAATACACGCTGGGGATTACGCACACGCGCTGTGGGTGAACATCCACGAGCAGCGGATACAGTTGGCATTAATGTTATAAAAATGCGCTATGCCAACGTAATCATTGGCGGCATGTTTGCCGGGCTGGCTGGTGCTTACTTCACGATTGAATCTGTCCCATCCTTTGAACCTTTACTCACCAACGGGCGTGGTTTTATTTCACTGGCCGCTATGATCTTCGGCAACTGGACTCCCATTGGCGCATGGGCTGCGGCGCTTGTCTTTGGCGCATCACAAGCGCTGCTGATCAATATGCAAATATTTCGCGATGTCATTCCTCCACAACTGGCCTTCCTCCAGGAATCCTATATTGTGGGTCTTACACCATACATCCTGACCATGATTATTTTGACAGGCATCATTGGCAAGACCACTCCGCCCGCCGCTGACGGCGTGGCATACGAGAAATAAGAGGCAGCGCCATGACTGAAAATAATAATATCCTTTCAGACGAAATCGTTCTTGAAGCCAGGGGCATCACCAAACAATTTCCCGGTGTGCTAGCCAACGACAATATAAATTTTGACCTGCGCAAAGGTGAAATCCATGCTCTGCTTGGCGAAAACGGCGCAGGCAAAAGCACATTAATGAATCTGATCTACGGCCTGCATAACCCGGATAAAGGAGAAATCCTTGTTAATGGAAAACCTACCGCAATCAACTCCCCCATCGACTCGATCAAACTTGGCATCGGCATGGTACATCAACACTTCATGCTCATCCCGGTCTTTACAGTGGCTGAAAACATTATGCTCGGGGATGAGACCGTCAAAAATGGCATGCTTGACCAAAAAGCAGTTGCCGCAAAAATCACTCAAATTTCATCCCAATACGGGCTGGAAGTAGACCCAACCGCGCTGGTCGGTCAATTACCGGTAGGCACACAACAACGCGTTGAAATCGTCAAAACACTGTATCGCGATGCAAAGATCGTAATTCTGGATGAACCCACCGCAGTGCTCACCCCGCAGGAAGCGGATGACCTCTTCCGCATCATGCGGGACCTGACAGCGCGCGGCGTCTCGATCATCTTTATCACCCACAAACTAAAAGAAGTACTCGCCATCGCGGATAGAATCACCGTGATGCGCGCCGGACGAACCGTGGGAACCGTTTTACCTAAAGACACAACCTCAGAAAAACTCGCAACCATGATGGTTGGGCGTGAAGTAAACCTGGTGATTATTAAAAAGCAGGCGGTTCCCAAAGAACCCATGTTGACCGTAACCGACCTGCACGTAAACGATGTCCGTGACTACCCAGCCGTGCGCGGCGTTTCCTTTGAAGTGAGAGCTGGCGAAGTTTTAGGAATTGCCGGCGTACAAGGTAATGGACAAACAGAACTCGCCGAAGCCTTAAGCGGGTTACGTCCAACAAAAAAAGGTCACGTACTTCTCGCAGGCAAAGACATCACCAACAAAACGCCGCGCGTGATCACACAAGCCGGTCTTGCAAACATCCCGGAAGATCGTCAACAACACGGCCTGATACTTTCCTATTCCATCGGCGACAACATGGCGCTCTGCGATTATTACCATCAGCCATTTAGCAAACGCGGGGTCATGCAGCCCAAGGCGCTCGATGAAAACGCGCAAAAACTGATCAAAGCTTTCGATGTACGCACGCCATCCGCTTTTGTCAGCGCAGGAAAACTGTCGGGCGGCAACCAGCAAAAAGTGATTGTGGCGCGTGAACTGAGTCGCTCTGTAAAACTTATTCTGGCCAGTCAACCTACACGCGGTTTGGATGTCGGCTCCATTGAATATATTCATGGCGAGATCATAAAAATGCGCGATCGCGATGTGGCCGTTCTATTGATCTCCGCAGAGTTGGATGAAATTCTGGCGCTATCAGACCGCATCGCTGTTATGTATCGCGGCCAGATCGTCGCCATTGTAGATACCAAGAAAACAACCCGCGAACAACTTGGCTTGTGGATGGCTGGCGCCCACGTGCAGACTCCGCAATAACAATCAGCGCATCTTTCCAACCCCAGCCCTGATTCACTCAAACAGGAGTTTTTACAACTCCTGTTTTTGATTCTGCCAAAAACAACGCAAACCCATCTTGCGGTAAAATAATTACAAAACAAAGGAGAATATCATGAAAAATAACATACGCCTTTATACCCTGCTTATTGTCTTAGCCTTATTAAGTAGCGCATGTAATCTGCCTTCAAATGTCAACAGGGCAGACGCCGCCAGCACTGCCGCGGCTCAAACCATAGAAGCCTTATTAAGCTCCACGCCGCCCACATCCAGTGTGGTTATCAATACACCTACCTTCACACCAGCCGCAGTCCCAGCTACGTTGACACCCATCCCCCTGCAAACGAACACTTCAGTTCCCCCTACAGCAAGCTGCAACATCATGCAATTCGTTACCGATGTAACCTACGCGGATGGAGCCACAGTCACCCCCGGACAAAACTTCACAAAAACATGGCGCCTCAAAAACGCAGGCACCTGCGCGTGGACACCTTCCTACGCAATTGTATTCGCTGACGGCAACTCTCTAAACGGCCCCTCCACTCAGGCGTTGACAGGTACCGTTAACCCGGGCCAGACCATAGATATTTCAGTTAACTTAACCGCACCCGCCACCCTAGGCGACTACACAGGAAACTGGAAAATAAAAGATGCCTCCGGTGTTTTATTCGGAAAATTCTATGTACAGATCAAGGTACAAAATTCGGTCACAGCCACAGCGACAGGCACCATAGCGGCGCCATTTTCCGTCACCAGTGTCACCTATATTTTGGGCACATGGAGCGACGCCGGGCACACCAATTGCCCGCGCGTTACTGCAAATATTACAACCAATGGAGCGGGCAACGTAAATTATGAGTGGAAGGCTTCCAGCGGCACAAATCCCACCCAAATTTTAATATTTGCATCCGCCGGCACCCAATCCATTAATTATGACTGGGCGCGCGGGTCAGCAAATAACGGAACTCTGGCTTCTGTGGGAATTTATATCGGCAGCCCAAACAACCAGGACTTCGGCAAATTAGACTTCACCACCGCCTGCATCGCGCCTTAATATCAGCAATAGTTCAAAATACAAAACGCCCGGGAAACCGGGCGTTTCTGTTTAACAGTATAATCATATACAAGAAAGGAAAAAATGTTAAACACAATAAAACACAAATACTTTAGTTCGATCTTGATCGTGTCTTTCATCCTGACAGCCTGCACAGCAAAAAGCACACCCACACCTGTCATGGGAGCAGATATACAAACTGCTGTAGCGCTCACAGTAGCCGCACAGAATGCACAACCCACAGCCGCAGTACCCACGGCCATCGTCACACAAACACCCCTGCAATTCTCGCCAACACTCACGCCGCCTGCTTCTGCCACCTCCCCTACGCCAGTTTCTATCAACACAGGAGCATCAGCCTGTGCCAGCGCAAGTCTGGTGAGCGAAACTATTCCTGACGGAACGATCTACAAACCCGGTCAACAATTCACAAAGACCTGGCAGATCAAAAACACAAGTACCTGCACCTGGGATACCAGTTACAAAATCATTTTCTGGAGCGGCGATATCCTCGGCGGCGCATATGTCTATAACCTGCCTCAAGTGACGCCGCCACAAGGAGTGATTCCCATTTCTCTCGTGCTGACCGCGCCGACAAACAATGCAACCTATAAATCTGAATGGGTATTACAAACTCCGGATGGCACAAATTTCGGCGTCGGCCAATATAGCACATCGTTTTATACACAAATTGTGGTCTCCGATTCAACCAGCCCCAATTACACGGTCACCTCGGTTACATACAGCGTCGTACGTGACCCAGCCACAGGCTGCCCTGCAAATGTCAATTACATTGTCTCAGCCACCATCACAACCAATGGACCACTTGAATTTTCATACATCTGGCTGCAACAAGATGGAAATAGCGCAGAGACCAATGCCGGCCCCGGTAAAGGCATAATAAAAATGGATGCCGCCGGCAACAAGACCATTACCCGCGAATGGAAACTTCATATCGGAAGTGCGCCGGGCAGTCAACGCTGGATAGCCCTTGGCGTCACCACGCCTGATGAATATCTCGAGTTTTTCCCAGGCCAATACTTCACCTATTTATGCGGGTCTTAGATCTCACTACCTGTTTTTTAATTGTAAAAGAAACCAGTTCACATGAACTGGTTTCTTTTTATGTGGGAACAATTTATACTATTCCTGCGTCTTTAATATTTGAAAATCAAAGCCTGCGGAGAAACCCATGTCGAAAAAAAATTCAGCCCTCGTCCTCTTTATTGTTTTTATCACCATCGTCCAACTGGCCTGTAACGTCCCTGCAAATTCTGCGACGCCCGATACATTCGCCACATTAAATGGACTGTACACCGCATCAGCACAGACGCTTGAAGCGGCTTCAACCCAATCGATTTTTAGCGCCACCCCGGGTTTGCCTCTGCCAAGCGCCACTGGGAGCGGATCCACCCCTCTCTCAGCCACGAATATACCCATTGTACAGTCACCAGTTCCACAGTCCAGATGTGATGCGGCGCAATTCGCCGGCGATGTGACGTATCCAGATGGCAGTTCTGTCACGCGCAACAATACCTTCGTCAAAATCTGGCGCATTAAAAACATTGGCACCTGCTCATGGACAACATCCTACGCGCTGATCTTTACAGGCGGCGACGCAATGAGCGGCCCCAGCGCCGTGGCGCTCACAAACAATGTAAACCCGGGCCAAAGTATTGAAATACCCATCACATTTACCGCCCCGAATATAGATGGAAATTATCGCGGCTACTGGAAACTACGCAATACCGCGAATATATTATTTGGCATCGGCGCGCAAGCGGATACCGCATTTTGGGTGGATATTAAAGTAACGGGCACAGCTTATGTTGCCTATGATTTTACAAACAACCATTGCGCGGCTGCCTGGGAAAACAACAATGGGCCGATTGCCTGCGGAGTGGATGGCGGCATTAATGGTTCCGCGCTCAAATTGAATGCTCCCGTGCTGGAAAATGGCTCAACCGAAAATGAACCCGGGCTGCTGACCGTGCCAGAAGACATCAACAACGGTTTCATCAGCGGCCAATATCCGCCCATTACGATTCAAGCGGGTGACCGCTTGCGCGCAATTGTAAACTGCCAATACAATGCAAAAAATTGTGATGTGTTTTTCCGTATCAATTACAGAGTTAACGGACAGGTCAAAACGCTGGCGAGCTGGCATGAAATCTATGATGAAAAATACTACCCTGTTGACCTGGATCTAGGCAGCCTGGCCGGCCAATCGGTCAACTTTATTCTGATCGTAGATGCAAACGGCCCACAGAAAAACGATCAGGCGATCTGGCTTAACCCGCATATCATTCGGCAAGGCACGCCGCCGCCCACACCCACTTTCACAAATACTCCCACCCCTACATTAACGCCTACTGGCAGTGCAACCTTCACACCCAGCGCCACCATTACGCTGACACCCTCTGCAACCTCTACAAATACGCCCATGCCGTAGGTGCGTTATAATAAAGTAACTAATCTCGGAGGTTATAAAACATGAAATTAAGTAAAATCCTTTGGCTGCTTAGCGTGCTGGTTCCAGCCACCATCCTAAGCGCATGTAATTTAGGCGCAGCAGCCGTACCTACTCAAGACTTGGGAGCGGTTCAAACACAAGCATTTAATCTCGTTATGACAGAAGCTGCCATGCAGCAAACCCAAACCGCATTGGCAATTCCACCCACAGCCATGCCGACCAATACACTTCTTCCTGCGGCCACCCAGGGATTAATCCCCACCGCCGTGGTTTCGGGGCTCAACACAGCCATTCCATTTAATACTCAATTGCCGGGCCTAACTCCGCTTGCATCTCCAGTACCAACCTTGGGATCCATCGCCACGATCACCACCCAAAATGGCTGTAACGATGGTCTGTATATCGGAGAAACCGCCCCATTTGACGGCGCCAAACTCAAGAATTTCAAAGAAATTTCAAAAGCCTGGGAAATTAAAAATACGGGGACATGTCCCTGGGATGATGGGTATGCCTTCGTTTTTGATACCGCACGTTCCAGCCCTGAATTAAAGGGCTATGACATTGTTTACAAAAAAGGCGATGCCTTTACAAAACCCGGCGCCAGCAATTCATTCGTTATAAAGTTGACAGTACCCGGCGGCACGACCAAGGAAGTTGAATATAAAGGCTATTGGAAACTAAGAGACGATACAGGCAATTACTTTGGGCCGCTCGTTTCAATTATTTTTATCGCGGTTCCGTAAAAGAATCGTTTACCCATTATCAGCGACCTCAATTACGGACAATAAGAATTACCCGTAAAAAGAGAGAGGAAAAATGAAAGCAAAATTAATCATCTTCGTATTGGCAGCCATATTAATTCTTTCGGCCTGCGCGCCAGCCACACCCATCGAGCCTACACCGGATGTGCTTGCCATCCGCACTTCAGCGGCAAACACAGTAATTGCAGAATTCACACTCACCGCGGCGGCATTCACACCCACCCCGCTGCCTGCCACAGAGACCCCTGTCCCGCCGCTGCCGACAGAAACGCCAACGGCGGCATTCGCTACAGATCCCACTCAAATTGCCCTCGGTACGCCGGGCGAATTGTGCGACAACATGACCTTTGACAATGCCACTGTAGATGTCACCATTCTGGACGGCGCACAAATGACACCCGGACAGGAATTTATAAAAACGTGGAAAATCAAGAACACAGGTATTTGCGCCTGGGGCGAGGGCTACGGCCTGATTTACGCCGGCTATGCCAACCAGATGGGTGGAGTACCTGTGCCGCTCGGCACTCTGGTTGAAGTTGGGCAGGAAATTGACGTTTCTGTCAACTTCAAAGCGCCGACCGATATTGGCGAATACACCAGCGCCTGGCAAATGGCAAACGCCAAAGGCATTCCATTCGGCAAAGCCATTTTTGTTAAGATCATCGTCAAATAAGAATTGACCGCCTCGCTCAAACAGGCTATCAAAGAAAAAGCGCGCCAGCTGGGGTTCACCCTGGCTGGCGTTACTTCTTCTGAGCCGCCCCTGCATTATTCCATATTCGAAACATGGCTCAATGCCGACATGCACGGCACGATGAATTATCTTGCCGAAGAACGCAGCCGCACGCGCCGCGCCGACCCGAAACAGATCCTGCCTGAATGTAAATCAATTCTCGTGCTGGCAATGCCCTATTCCCCATTAAAAAATGCGGAATACAGAATGCAGAATGCAGAATTTAAAATCGCCGCCTATGCCCTCGGCGATGATTATCACGATATTATCCCGCCGCGTTTAAAATTACTTGTCGAATTCATCGAAGAAGAATTCGGCCACCCTATCCCTAATCGCTACTACACAGATACTGGTCCGATTCTTGAACGTGAACTCGCACAACGCGCAGGCCTTGGCTGGATCGGCAAAAATTCCATGCTCATCAACCCTCAAGCAGGCTCCACATTTTTTCTGTCTGAAATTCTACTTGGCATCGAACTCGAACCTGATCAGCCCCTCATCACCGATCATTGCGGCACCTGCACACGCTGTATCACCGCCTGCCCCACGCAATGCATCCTGCCCAACCGCACCCTTGATGCGCGCCGCTGCATCTCCTATCTCACCATTGAACTCAAAACTGACATCCCCGAAGAACTGCGTCCATTAATGCAGGATTGGATTTTCGGCTGCGACATCTGTCAACAGGTCTGCCCGTGGAATCGATTCTCATCTCAAGCCGATTCGTCCTTCGAGCCGAAAATCCCGCTGCCGGTCTTAACCCTTCGACACGCTCAGGACGCCGCCTCAGACCTGACTCTGACATCCGTTGAATTTAATCAACGCTTCAAGAAAAGTCCCATCAAACGCGCCAAGCGACGCGGCTATTTGCGTAATCTGGCAGTAGCCACTGGAAACAAAGGTAATGAAAATGATATCCCCATTTTAGAGCAAGCCGTACAGGATGAAGAACCCATCGTAAGAGAACATGCGCAATGGGCGCTTCAAGAAGTAAAAGGTAAAAAGTGAAAATGAAAAAACTTCTCATCGCCACCAACAACAAAGGCAAAGTGATAGAACTGCAAGACCTGCTCAAAGGTACTGGCATTGAACTCGTCACACCCGCAGATATAAACCTAACGCTCGAAGTGGAAGAAGACGGCACAACCTATGCCGAAAATGCCGCAAAAAAAGCCATGGCCTTTGCCAAAGCCAGCGGACTGGTCTCTCTGGCCGATGATTCAGGCCTCGAAGTAGATGCTCTCGGCGGTGCGCCCGGTCTATACTCGGCGCGCTACTCTCCCAAACCAGGCGCAGATGATGCAGATCGCCGTGCCTATATGCTCGAAAATCTACGCGATAAACCACAACCATGGGCGGCGCATTTCCATGCCACGCTTGCGATTGCCATCCCAGATCAAGGCGTTCATATTTTGGAAGGAAATTGTTACGGTGAAGTGATCCCTGAAGAACGCGGCACGGGCGGCTTCGGCTACGACTGTATCTTTCTCCTGCCCGCATTAAATAAAACAACAGCCGAGTTAAGCATGGACGAAAAAAACCGCCTTAGCCATCGGGCCAAAGCAGTGATGAATGCGATTCCTGTTTTGCAGAAAATTTTCGAACAAAACGCGGACTAAAGTCCACGCTCTGACAGCGCTGATTCTGCCTATAAGACGGGAGCAGTTACCTCGTCAGGGATGATGCGTTTCTTTCTTGTCCTCCTAACTTTCAGCGGAATCTTGTCAATAAATTGTTTTAATAGATCGGCAACTGCATCAGGCTTTTCGAGCATCACCATGTGACCAGCATCCTCCACAACACGCAGCTGCGAGTTGACAATTCCATCGCGCAATGATTCTGAAAATTTCAGGGGCATCATTTTATCTTCTGCGCCGCAAATCATCAGTGTGGGAATATTGATTTTTTCCAACTGACTGGTGACATCAAATTCATTACATGCCAGAAAATCACCCAACAAAACGGGCGGACGTATCGTTCTCATGGTTCGCTTTGAAAGTTCAATCAAATTTTTAGGGGCTTCTGAACCGAAACAAGTTTCATGGATCATATTGATGGCAGATTCAAAAGTATTTGCATTCCCCGCAGACTCTAAAATATTCGGCGCTACTCGTAGTTTTGAGCCAGAGCCAAGCAGACCCAATCCCAACACTTGTTTGGGATATTTTAGGGCAAGCGTGAGGGCAACCGCGCCGCCCATCGAATGCCCCACGATGATTGCCGCGCGCATCTTCAACTCTTTCATAAAATCAAGCACATCATCGGCATATTCATCAATGGATTGCCGGCTTATGCCTTCAGATTTTCCATGCCCGGGCAAATCGAGCGCATACATTTTCTCATCAGCCAGGCGGCGAATTTGCGGCGGCCAGGATAAATGAGTGCCGCCCGCGCCATGAATCAAAATCACGGGCGGGCGCTTGATGACTTCATCTTCTGCCTCGTGGGCAAAATAATATAATTTAGTTGTGGTTGGCATTTTTACTTTTTACTTGGCGCGTGGATGATGCAATCGGTCTGCGGCATCTTCGGTGAGCGGGATATATACCTGCACTTTTGTGCCGATGCCCGGCGTAGACTCGAGGCGGAACAAACCATTTACCAGCTCGGCACGTTCACGTAAATTCACCATACCCAGGCTGCTGTTGGCGCGTTTGTCATAGGCTTCTGTTACAGACTTCACGTCAAAACCAGCGCCATTATCTACAATTTCCAATACAGCAATCCCCGCTTCCATCTGACGTAAATTCACAGCAATGACGGGAGCGGCGGCATGTTTGCGGGCATTGTTCACAGCTTCTTCAATGATATAGAAGATAACACCCTGCTTGCCCATTTCCAATTGGATCGTGACTCGTTCCTCAATATCAACTGTAACTTTTTGAGTGTAGGTTTCCATCATCTTGTCTGACATGGCTTGCACTGCCGCCGTCAGACCTTGAGACTCAAGAATCAGCGGGCGCAAGGTGAAGAGCATATGGCGGATCTCCTTGGTGGTACGGTGCGCCAATTCTTCCAGTTTGACAATTTCTTCAGTGGCGCCTTTTACATCTTTCACCAACATGCGCCGCGTAATATTCAAGCGCATCGCCATGGCCGCCACAGATTGAGTGGGGCCATCATGCAGATCACGCGCCAGCTTTTTGCGCGCTTCTTCGTGAATTTCCACCATGCGTTCTTTTTCTTCCACCAGGTCTTGATACAAACGCGCATTCTGAATCGCAATCACTGCCTGACGACCAATGATATCAAGCAGGTTACGGCGGTCCATGGAGAAATATTCAGGATCAGGGTGAGCAAACAATAGTACGCCATACACATTGAAACCACTGCGTAAGGGAAAACAATATCCACTGGTACAGTTTCTAAGCGCAATGACACGTCCGAGTTCGGGGTCATACCCGATATCTTTGAAGAAAAGAGGCTCGCCTTCATCCAAAGTTTTTTTGAGCACGCCTTCGGCTGCGTCAAAGTTCACACGCATATCGGCAGTGGTGAAACGCCGCGCCGAACCGATTTTCAACTTGCCACCGTTGAACAACATCACCGCGCCCACCAACGGATCATTAAGCAACTGCTCAGGGTCTGGGTTCAATGCCGCCGCGCTCATATTCAATGCGGATTCAAGCACACGCTTATAACTCAATGTAGAAGAAAGCGTGGTGGTTAATTCGTAAATGGCGCGCATGCGCTCAGTCTGCATGGCAGTTTTCTTTTCTTCCGTATCCTGCCACAGTTCACGATTCTTCCGCATGTGTGCGATCATACGGCGGCCAAGAAACCCAAACACCAAACTCAACATGACCAGCGTCATTGAAATGGTAATGGCAAGCGGCAAATCCTTATCTCCCAGACCCGTATAGATCATCAAGCCAGAGAAGGATAACGAAGCAAGCAAAGCCCCCAATAATTCAAAATAAATTGAGCCTGTTAAGATCGGTAACAACCCAGTCCAAACTGCGGGACCGCGTAAACCTCCCTGCAGCCAAAAGAACGCCCCCGCCAAAATAAGGTCTACCAAAATACTGACAGGACGATGATAAGGCACACGCGCATTTAAACCAGCCAGCGCAGTCATTGCCAGATTCCACAAGATCAACAAACCCAACGGCCAGGATATATACAATTCCAACTTGCCCCCCAGCCCAAGTGAAACGATCAAACCAACCAGCATGATCCATCGTAGTGAAATGGCAAACCAATCTGCCATGTAGGGTGTATCGTATTTACGCAGCATAACTTCCCTATGATAACGAAAAATACTGGAGACGACAACTCAAGTGACTTACAGCTAGATTACACCTTATTCAGCATAGCCCATACGAGCCAAATATACGCCTAATTTTGCTTTTAAGACTGATTTCTGCTCTTCTGTATAGGCTTCGCGGAAGCGCCCGATTCTGCCTTTGAAGAAGTGGAGACCTTGCTGGCCTTCAGCCGCGGCAGGGCGATATTTTTCGATCACCTCGCGGACCTCGAGCCTGCTCCCGTTTAATTTGAGATAGTCTACCAATTTGGTGGATTCGGCGTCATAGTTCGTCAGCAAGTCTTCGTAACGCGCAATTAGAACGTTCTTTTCTTTCATCCATTTTTCCCAAATGAGTACATACTCCATCATGAAGTTTACGCTTTTTTCAAAATCAGACAGATGTGAAAAAGCATTGGGACGCCCTTTTGTAAGTGCGCGCTGACCGAAATCAAAGGCCGAGAGCATGGCGTCGCGCGGGTCACGATAAATGTATGTGACGCGCAGCAGGCCCAAAGTCGAGAGAAGACGCGAGGCATTTGTCGGCGCTGCGTGGGCCTTGATGACAAACGAATTCACCAGTCCAGGAAACATCACCAAACCAAGTCGTCGGGCAGAAAGTACGCCGATATTACAGTTGACTTCAGTTAGAATTTTTTGCAGCCGATAACGCTCGCGGATGTCACGCGCATCGGCACAGCCCGTCGTTTCCATCAAGTCATGAATAAGATTGTAGTGCCAGCCAGAACCTGCGCGCGGCATACCAACAGAGAGAACGATCATTTGATTTCCTTGTACGATGAAGTGAAAGACAGCCCCGCCAATATGCCCGGAACGAGCCAGATGTTTGGGGTTGTGAGCGAATCCTGTGTGAAATTATAAAATGTGATTGCAATCCACGCAAATACGCCAGCCACTGCGGCAAAGCGCGCCCACGCGCAGCGTTCATTGCGTCGTAACAAGTTTAGCATATCCCCAAGGATATAAAGCTGAAAAGCTATAAACAAAAAGAAACCGATCAGCCCAGTTTCTGCCAGCAAACGCACATATAGATTTTTTGGGTTGGGATATAAACGATTCTCAGGATTGAGTTGTTTTGCAATTTCTGGCACAGTGGTCAGCGCCCAATCGGGCAGGTTTGAATAAATATAAAAGCCGCTTGCGCCAAGCCCCACGCCCGTTATCGGATATTCTTCAAATGCCGCCAACGCCCCCGCCGAGTAGGCGCCACGCGCGCCCGCATTGATATCCACAACATATTCGCTTAAAGTTTGCGCGTCTGTTTCCCATAAGCGGCGGAAGAAATTTTTCTGGCTCAGAAAAAGAAACGTGCCAGCGAATATGCCAATCACAACAGCGATCATGCCAACGCGAAATAAAATCTCGAACGCTCGTCCGCGAAAGCCATTGATGAACCATATCCAAATTGAATGCAGTACGTCACGGCCAAGAAATAAAAATGTTAATCCAGCTGCGGCGATGGTGGTGAATAATCCGCCGCGTGAGTAGGTGGCTAAAAGCACGAGCAGAGAACCTGCCAATAAAACAGGTTCCAGCCATCTCAGGCGTGTGATGCGAAAATTCGTCAACACGGCGGCAAATAGAAATGGGATGAATGTGGTGGCGAGTTGTCCTGCCAGCCAGGCGGGTTCATAAGCCAGACCAGAAATACGATTCGTGCGCACGAGTTCGCGCATTGAAAATGCAAGCTGCCAATGGGTCACCATTTCTTTATTCAGCAGGCCTGTATAAAAAGTAACGGCTTGCAAAGCGCTCCACGCAAGATCAAGGCATAATCCCACAAACAGCCAGCGCACCGTAAAACGAAAATCATCTTCGTCTTTATTCATCCACACCGCAGAAATAAAGAAGACGATGCCGATGAAGAGAGTCGCCAGCGCACGGATGGCACGCCCCGAATAGATTTGTCCGCGTAATGGAATCGGATCGATCAACGCCCCGAAACTGGTTGCTGCAAAAATGAACAGTACCAGCGCCCCCAGTGGAATCAATGCGCCCGCCCAGTTGAGTTTTGTTTTTCCGCGCAGGCTTTGAATCAGCAGCAATAGAATCAGGAGCGCCAAAGGATATAACGCCAGCGGACGAACCAACGTACCTTCGCCAAGCAATGGGAACCAGCGAAAACTGGTAACGGGCAAAGTGAGCAGAGCCGCGCCCCACAGAATGCGGGAAAGTTTTTGAAAATCGCTTGCGGCGGTAGGCGTTGAGTTGTTCATTTGTTTTTTGGTTTTACAAACAATACAATAAAAACAGCAAGCGTGAGGAATCCAACAGAACCTGCGAGCAAATATCCGCTGAGCGGGATGCTGCGTTCTTTTGGCAGATGTTCTGATTGCGTGGCTTCCAGTTTTATAAATTCATTGATCGCGCCAGAGTCTATATCCGCCTGGGCTTTGGCAACGAATGCAGCAGCCCATGCTGAAGCAAGTGAAGCCGCGATTTGTGAGTCTTTGTCATCGGCATAGAGATGCCAGCCTGCTTCAGCAGGTTGACTAAGATGCAATACAACTCCGCGCAAATCTTCCACGGGAATGGCAAACTCGGAAGCTAATTGACTCATCACATCGTCTGACCAGGCGATCTCTTCCAGTTTACGAGACTCGCGTTCAAGGTAATAAAACTGTTGACGGTCTGTGTCTTGCGGCCAGGCTTGCTCAAGATTAAAGTCCACATTGACTGTGGCTTTCGCGCGAAATGGCGGCGGAGCTATGTAATAAATTGCAGCGCCAAGGATTGCGCCGAGCATTGCGCCGAGCATCCAAAAACGCCATGCTTTGAGCAGGCGGATACTATCATCGAGGGAGGGAGGGGTGAGGAGATAATTCATAAGGGGAAGGGGGAAAGGAAAGG